>Ga0209780_1001402_pt1 | contig 15793 bp, 12 predicted proteins | sample WorMetexBAHAMAS2_FD_187384 | JGI IMG/M metagenome (GOLD analysis project Ga0209780, IMG submission 187384) | Marine gutless worms symbiont microbial communities from Max Planck institute for Marine Microbiology, Germany - Inanidrilus exumae... | ecosystem: Host-associated > Annelida > Digestive... | reverse complement strand
CTACATATTTTCAATTAAACAATTAATGTTAAAACCAGCCACAGGGTATAATAGTTAAATGTATTATGACAAAGTGTGAAAATCAATGGATGGTAGTTAAAGTTCTTTGACATGGCACGCGAATGTGGCCAGTCAATGAACAATGTAGTTAAAGAAACACCAGAAAAGCTACATACTTGCAGTGCATCAACCACACTGATATGCAATTACACATTATCACAACTTAACAGATACCCAAATACTGTTTCTCTCACCAAATAATTCTAAAGTTTATTCTGCACCGGTAAAAATCATACAAAAATCAGAGAAGGTTACAATTATTTACTCCATATTGACAATATATAAGAAAAATAAATACAGAATTTATGTATGAGTTGGGATTTATCAACCACACCACGAAGACACTCGAGCAATATACTCCCGTGAACAATATTTATACTATGTGTAACTATGCTGTGAACTTCAGAAAATTTTCTGCAACTTCTCATAAACAGTTTCAAAGACAACCAGCATAATGGCACCACCTGTAACATATACACAACAATGTAGTTTTCTGATAACATTCAACAATAATTTAAGTGCAAATTCACCAGTGTATTGCAACAATTGCCAGCTATCACTAGAATTTGCTCTGTTTTCAGTAACTGGTAAAGCAACTACAAAAGGTGAGTAAAACATGCATATGCTCATCGACATTTGAAAATAACAAAAATGACCCGACAGATTAACAGTATGTATTTCTTACCAGGTCCAAGACGCATGACCTTCGGCAATAGACCTTTGTACAGGGCGAAAAATCTGCAAAAAATAACAAACAAAACCGCAGCTGTAGTTATTTTTACAGAAAAACTTATTTAATTCTGAACACAAAAGTTTAATACAGGTTTTAAAATACAAATAAAAAGTTTTAAAAAGCAATTCATCATGTACTGCACTTCGTAAAGTAAATCACAGAAGATTTTTGTTTCTGTGCTACTGCCAGGTGCCAACATCAGAAAGCATTAACACACCCTTCTTCTCTGTAGACCATAGCAACTGTGGCAAACGTGGATCTGTACTTGATAACACCAGGCTGAGGCTGTGGTCCCTGAATCCGACTTTTGGCCACATCAAATGGAATGTTTGCCATTGATGCCAAAGTTCCCGAACAGAATCCAAGACCAAGCCGATACATTATTTCTGTATTGCGGTTCTACAGTAACAAAAACAAACATTACAATATCACAATAATAACCAGATGGAAAGTACTCTGAGACAGAACAAATCCCCACTAAAGCGTTTTTGTCGCCAACACTTGGCAACACTTGCCACACTTACTATTTTGCGGCCCACTAGTTTTGAATTTCCCGACGCAGCTTTGTAAACAATCACCGGTTACTTCCACATCCCTCTACCGATCATAACTAAACACGAACTTGGTCTTCCCTTTCCCCCTAGGAACCTTTGCATAAAATTTGGTGCAAATCAGTGCACAATTTTTTTAGTTATCATGGTCACAGATAGACACACAGACACACACAAACCAACGCCGGTGAAAACATATTCCCTCGCTTTCGCGGGGATAGTAACTATTATAGTAATAATAATGGCAATGCATTATCCAAACATTCGTGGAAACAACTCTACTGCATAAATAAATCTCAATATCCGTACCGTACTGCAAACATCTTAATATGGTTACACTATGAAGGAAATTTCTCAAGTTAATTGCAATCCTATTCCTTCTCTTTTGTTTTATTAGCCATTTTCCAGGCGAAGCTGGTTCCCTCTCGGTTGCCTTCCTCCACCTGTTTCAGGGTTCCAGGGGAGAATGAGAGGGGTAAGTAGCAGATTTTTATGGCCAGATGCCCTTCCTGTCACCCAAACAACAGTGTCCTAACACTGAAGGGAATAACTGCACGTTCTATAGAATTTTAAAATATTAATTTAACTGTAAATACTAATTTAAACCTGCTGCATGTCACAGGAAATTCATAGGACACGGTGGCGCAATGGGTATATGTATAGCATTGGATTTGCGATCAATAGATCGCGGGTTCAATTCCTACTCGGGGCCAAAGCGGCATAACAACCTTTGGCAAGTTGTTCACACCTATGTGCCTCTGTTACCAAGCAGTACAACATGGTACCGGCCAAGGGGCTGTAATGCTCTGTGGCTGGGAAGGTAACCGCAGGCCTGGCAGAAAGTAATGGAAGCCTACCGCTGGTTGGATAACTGCGGGCTGACTGCCTGTACACCGGGATCGACTCTAGGCCCAATGCTTGGCAACGAGTAAGGAAAGCCTTAACCTTTCTTTTACATGCATTGACCTCTAACTGACGAATGCATGTACTCATGGCTTTTTCAGCATGCATACTCATAGTGATCACCTCGGAAAACTTCATTAAAGGCTCTATAAAAACCAACGTTTTGACCAATGGACTAATTACAAAACTACTAATAAATGTAAAACTACTACTGCAAAACACTATTTTTGCTGCACCTTAATTTCGCGATTTTCTTATGTAGAAAATTCGCTGTATTTTAATTTGGTGTATTTTTTGTGTTGATACTCTATGCAGACAAAGTTAGGCGAATTTCAGAAATTTGCGCGTATTTAATTTTGCGATTCAAGTCAAATTGCAAAAATCGCGAAAATTTAATGCACGCAAAATATAGATGTTTTACAGTATTACACAGTGCACCAAAACAACAATACTGTACCAAAATAAACAGCTATCATGAAAGAATCATGAGTGACAAAGTGGATGAAGAAAGAATGAAGTGATTTCCCTGGCTGATAGTCACTCCTTACGATCAAGGGGCAATTGCCTAACCAGAGTCCACCAGCGAAATGGCTGTTAAATTGGCATGTGAGTGTACCGCACAGGAAAGGGTGAAATCAGTGTGGTTATTTATCTACTGAGAGTTAAAAACAAAACCAAAATAAACCGTGTGCTTAGGAATGAACTGCTTCATATTGTGATAGAAGCTGAAGTAGATCATGTTGAACACGCCATTGCGAGCTATCGTTGCCGTGACGCCCTTGTTCAGCCCACGCAGACCAATGCCGTCTTTCGCCACAATCTCTCGAACTTTGGCAACAGTCGACGGTTGCTAACAAACATAATGCCAACTAAAGCAGTTAAGAATTAAATCAGTATCTATATATAATAATCAGATTGTGAAGATGTGTGGCCATGCGTATGGCTTACGTGGACGGACGGGTGACGGTAAGGCGGAAGGCACGGGCAGCAGGCGGCGAGCGCAGACCGGCTGCGGGCCGGAATAGACGGCTCGGGCGGCGGCGGCGGGCAAGCCATAAATCGCAATGTCATGCCAGTGGCGTCGCTTACAAGGACGGATGGACGGGTACAAGCAAGCCCACCACAGAGGGGCGTGACAGCTTGTAGAACATAAATTCAAAGACAATTAACAAAATAAATGTACATCTGCATCACAGTTTTATTTTTATGACCACAATTACAACCAGATGGCTGTATAGTGTGGAATGCCTACAATACACTACAATACACTATTCAGCTCAAAGAGCACGGCTATTTGTGCACAAGTGGTTTACTTCCTGCATTCAACGAGACTTATAGTGTCACGTGACTCAATAGTCGATTGTGACTGACTGCCTACAATGACCTGTCCATGTAGCCCAGTGGTTCAAGTACTCGGGCGCCATGTGCAGTAGAGCATGATGCGCTCAATGGCCGGGGTTCGAACCTCAGCCCGGGCGTATCCGCCGACCAAAAATGAATTATTTCAAATAATTCCTAATTCCTATGCACATGCTGAACAGGGAGATAATCTGAGACAGGAAAATAAAGGGTTCGACGGTGTCCTCAATAAATTGTGACAATTGCTGACACTTTGATCAAGCAGCGTAAAGGTGTTGGCTGCGCTGGCGTGGCTGAAGTAAATAAACGGGACTGACGGCCGACTTTTCAGAACTGACGTTTCTGCCAACTTAAAAGTCACGTGACACAAAAAGTACGCCGCATATCAAAAATACGGCCTGATCAAATTTAGATATTGTTCCCTAGTTTAAGAATCCGTAGTCAGTTGCCAGTTCCCATTGTAAATGGCGGAGAAGATAGCTTTCGAAAATGGCCAGATTTCGAACTTTGAATGGCTCGTGAACTTGACCTTGACCTTGACCTTGTATCTGGTCATACTGCATACCGTCGTGCATCACTCATCGACCTCTACCTACATGCCAAATTTCACTGAAAATGAAGAAACGTTTTTTTACAGACGAATGTACATACGTACGGACGGACATTTGAGATCGGCTTTATTAGGTAGACTCTGTCAAAGAGTCGACCTAAAAACGGAAACTAGAAATCCCATACAGGGTTATATTGGTAGTTAATTTCTGGCGATCTGTAATCATTGCGGAGTTATGGTGTGTGAAGTCGCAAGACATTAGAAATTTTTGCATTTTTTTGTAAAAACGACCATCATGGTAAAATTTTCAAAATTCGATTCTTTCTGCAAGTTTTCATCGCGACACCGACCGACGTGTTGTGTTCAAATTCATGAAATTTGGCTAACGGGAAATCGGTCAACTCGTGCGTTGCTTACATGACCAAAAAATTCGACTGGCTGTCCAGCTGTTGCAAATGCGTGTATTGCACCCAAAATCTGCCAGAGCAAGCCCCTGACAATGTACTCAGAGTGCTCTAGACTTCAACCAAATCGGCTCACTTTTGGCACAGTTACAGCCGAATACGTGAACACCGCCAAAACGTGCCGTAAAGTGAATCCAATATTCGTCTGAAGCCTATCTTCGAGCGGAATAATTATGCTGAACAGTACCCATGCCAACGGCAGTCGCGTGTATAGGATTTTTACTGGCGTTTGTCGGTCACTCTGTTTATCTGTATGTTATCTCAAAAACCACTGCCGCTAGGATCACTAAACTTCACAAAAAATGGTCTGGTCCACCATGAGTCCTGGCACATTTATTTTGTGATCAAAGGTCAAGGTCATCAGCACAAAAACAGTGCCAGAGTGGATTTTTGCACTCTTGTGAGTGCTAGCTTCTTCTAGTTATCATAAAGTCCCCCTCATTTTCATTATTATTACTGTGTTTAACATTAAATAATAAACTAACCAATAACTGCTCTCTGCTGCTGGTGTTGTTATTTTAGTTATCCTGGGTGAGTCACTATTTAACTAAATAACTACACTGTTACCATGTCCTTCTAGTTTTTTAAAACTTAGAGCATGCTGAACTTGGCATTTCTAATAATATCAATAATAACTAGCGCTCCACCCTAGCGCCATAGCATCGTGCCAATGGTGCTTGGTTACACCACGTGCTTATGGCACTCAATCACTCCTCGCGCCTGCAGCGCTCGCTTCTCGCACAAGGTCCGTTGCATTTGTGACCCGCCGAATTTCCGTTCCGCCGCCGGCGCTGTTTTTTGCACCCCACTAGTCAGATGTTTTCGATTGGCAGTGATTTGTAGCGGCACATGCAGCGCGAGCCTGTGGGCGCAAGCGGCGCTTGCCAACGGGCCCATGACCATAGGGAGGTTATAAGGATGCAACATGCCAAATTTGGTCCAGATTTCTGGTTTATATAGATCCACTCAAAACTGTGGCCATGAATAAGGAACAAAGAAATGATAGACAGACAGACACACAGACAGATTCAGATTCATATATATAACATAATAATAATACACTCTATTAGTTAACTCTTTAGTTCCATAACTGAATGAGGTTACATTAAGCTGAACAAAAGAGAATTTCACCTGAACAAATTTGCCTCTCTCAGCTTGCAGTTGGACCTTCACTACTTCGAACGGGTTAATGATAATAGCCTCAGTCACACCGGCACAGAAGCCGGCTAACGTGAATGTCTGCATAACCAACAAAACAAAATTATTATGCGTCGTCGAAGGTATGGACTTCACAGTGTTCAATGACATAGCTACATTGTCTGCCACACATCTCATAGCAGTTTAGTATAAAATCTTGCCAGTGAACACGACATAATCTCTCCTAATAATACTTGGTCGGCACTGAATAACAATTGAGACAAGAAGCTCAGCTACCACAGAAAAACTGAGTGACGCACTATATTAGTAAATTCGTGCTATGTTTCACGAGGTATGGGAGTTAAAAGGTTTCAAACAGCAAAAGTGACCTTCAAGGTCATTCAAGGGCATCGGCACTGGTGCTATTTGATATGTCACATACACTTTCCAACTAGCGTTTCATTGCAATTATGTCTCTATCTTGCACCATTAACGAGATATTATCACTTATTTCCTAAAAATTTGGATGTCACCTGACTCTGAACACCTCCCTTTTGGAGGTAATATATCATGCTTGCACTAGTACCGGTACTCCTGTGTATCAATCAGGACACAAAATTTGAAGTGCCTAGCTTCACCAATTCCAAAGATATGATTGGGGCAAAATTTAAATAAATTAGCCCCATACGGGACTGACGGTCGACTCTTCAGAACTGACGTTTCTGCCAACTGCAAAGTCACATGACACAAAAATTAGGCCATATATCAAAAATCCGGCCCGATCACATTTAGATATTGCGCCCTAGTTTAAGAATCCGTGGTCAGTTGTCAGCTCCCATTGGGAATGGCAAAGGAGATAGATTTGGAAAATGGCCGGATTTCCAACTTTGACCTTGACCTTGGATCGGGTCATACTGCATACCGTCATGCATCACTCATCAACCTCTACCTGCACGCCAAATTTCATTGAAATGGAAGAAACATTTTGTGGACGGACAAACGTAGGTCACGTGATTGATAAATTAGCCCTATACGGGACTGACGGTCGACTCTTCGCAACTGACGTTTCTGCCAAGTTCAAAGTGACGTGACATAAACTAGGACAAATATCAAAAATCCGGCCCAATCAAATTTAGATATAGTGCCTAGTTTAAGAATCAGTGGTCAGTTGCCAGCTCCCATTGTAACTTTGAATGGCTCGTAACCTTGACCTTGGATCAGGTCATACTGCATACCATCGTGCATCACTCACCGACCTCTACCTAATTGCCAAATTTCATTGAAATCGGAGAAACTTTTATAGACGGATGGACGAACGTACACACGCACGTGTACGTATGCCTGTAGGTACATATGGACGGACATTTGAGACCGGCTTTATTAGACCGACTCTGTCGAACAGCTGACCTAACAAGCCTGCAAATATAAACAGTGGAATCAGAGTCACCTTACCACAAATGTGGGGCTTGGAGCACCAAACAAAAATACTCTCTTGTACTGCTCAAAGGTGAAGAACTTTGTTGCTCGTTTTGGTGTTTCAGCAAGAATGGGAGGAAGGATACCTTTGTAAAATGATAGTGGCCTACAAACAAAACACATCAATTAAACAGACAACGAATGAATCTCCAGGTTATCCTACTTATACAAATACAATGTAATATATAACGTAACTGCTGCAACTGACAAATCAGACCATAATTAAAAATCCTTCCTAATCACAAGAAAACCTTCCTAATAACTTTTGCAACTGTCACCAAAATTGACTAAGTAGTTAGCTGGTAGTAAAATGTCTAGGTTTACAACAAGGATGACGTCTGATTAGCACTGCCGGTGCCAGCCAAGTGTTCCACACCCACATAATTCCTTATACTCCTCCAGCATGCTAGTTTTTTGGTCAAATAGTGCTTGAGTGAACAACACCAAGCAGCCAAGACGTTAATCCAATAACTACAAACAGTAAAGCATGCTCCACTAACGTGTCTGACAGTTGCAACATAAAAACCACCCTAAACACACTCATATTGGAAGGTGATATCACTTAAATCAGGACATCGGTGATCTAACAGTATGACAGTGATGTGTTTGACAGCATGCACATGACGTAGAGAAAGAGCAGCAATTCAAGCACAAACTTACGCGATTTTTCGATGCTACACACTTAAATCTTTCTGGCAACTACCTTTAAAATATCTCAGAAACTATGCTGTAAAATTTGTTAAAACTTGTACTAATTAGTGCAGTTAGCAGAGCTGAGAAATTAATTAAATTAATCATAATTTAGTAATTAATTAGATTTTTGGTTAATTATAATTGTAATTAATTTGAAAATGCAGAAAGCTAATTCTAATGCTAATTAATCAGAAATTAAAGTTCTATTAGGTATATAATTACTTCGGTGATAATATCAGAAAGAACAACTTCATTTCAGTCACAACTTGCACAAGATCAAAAAACGTTACAGTAATGGCTTTTTGATCGATAGTGCCACTACTCTTAATTATTGCTTTTTGGGTCCACAGATTGAATCTGGTCTGCAACTATACTAATTAGTCCAGCCTCTGGTAGTTAAAAGATGTTTAATTCTGATACATTGTTGTTACAGTGATTCATATTCTGATGTCACTTTTTGGGAAACAGTCTACAATGTACATGATATTCCTTAAAAAGACAACAAATATCTCCAGTTGTACAAATACAAAATAACTATAACATGTCTGACGTAACTTACCCCTCTGTACGATACATCCTGCGTACACAGTCCATCATAGAGTTATACCGTGTAGGATCATCGACTCCCCTTTGTATCTGAAACCGGGTTTTTATAAGATCCAAGGGATGCATAATACTGACTTCAACAAATCCTGTTTACACAACAAATATGTTGCTATGTATATAGCATATACAACTATGCAACAAAGTATACACCATGCATGAGCAATGCATGAACATACAGTGTACAAACTAGAAAATGAACTTCAACATCCTAGCGTCAACGTGGCTGCACCACATACTTAAACCAAGGTGTGACCTTGACCTCTGACCTCCAGAATCTAATCAGGTCATCGGTAGGGGCTAGTGAAAATTGCTTGTCAGTTTTATCAAAACTGTTCAAGCCGTTCACGAGATATCATGGTAAACAACATCTGATCGGACGAATGGATGAACAGGACAACAAAATGCCTAAAAAGTCTCCGAGGCTGCTGACTGACACACCCACGTGATGCGGTGCCTCACGCCCACCATGCTGTACACAGATGTGGACGGTCAGTGTGATAAACTGGTGTCCGTTGACGTCACAGGTTTATCACACTGACCGTCCACCTAAGTTGACAGCACCTGTGATGATCAATGTGCAGTTGCTAAATTTTCTAAGTGCAGAGTTTGGGAAAAAGTTACAGAGGTAAGTACCCTTGTTTTTGGAGATACCTGAACTCCCTTCCAACATAGTGTAGGATAAGTCAAGGTAAGCCTCTGTGTCAAACACAAGCTCGATGTGTTCAGCTGTTTTCATACAGTGCCAGCGTGTGACGGAAATGGGGTGGTGTAGGGACAGTTAGGATCAGTCAAGGTCACTGGAAATAGCACCATTCGAAAGAATGCATATGAGTTACTTCCTATTAGCGTTACTTAGTAACTGTGTCCCTATCTTGCACTGTTTCTGAGATATGGCGAGATATCGGTCGGAAATCGCCAACTGTAACCAACCCAACTGTATTTGGCGTCCCTGTTGTTGGTTACCACAACAAATTTCGCGGAGATCTTTGGCATCAGAAAGCTAGAGTGCATGGGCTATCGTGCAGCGTGATACTATGTTTAGCCGTTTTGGTAAAGTGCCGGCTTGCGGCCGACGGACAGAGGACAGACGCACAACGATAGTATATACTGCGTGAAGAGAGGAAGGAAGTTAAGTAAACACACAAACAAACAATTTATATGGCGTAGAAATCAACATGGTGCATTACTGCCCGGAGCCTGTAAATGCAATATAATAAATTGAACGAATGTCAAGGTAATTGACTGAGAGTCAGTCAAGACCGGCAGAGTCATAAGCGAGGCAGAACAGCAATATAGATCAGCTGTCTAATCCAGCCTCCATGGAACACAGGGTTGCCATTTGGTCTTCTTCGATTTTTTAAGGCCAAAAATGCCCAAAAATACCAAAATTCTTATCTAGCAACCCCGATGGAACATGATCAGTCCAGTTATTTTTGCCGGGGCCCTGACGATTTTTGCTGGGGCCCTGCCCCGTGGGCCCCACCCTGGTGACGGGGCCGTTTAGAGTGCGGACAAACAGACAGACACAACGGCGCCGGACGCAATTTGACACTGGGGGCACAAATTCCTGTGCGATGCACAGAAAATTTTTTATTAATGTGCCCCCCTCCACTTTTCTCTAGTGCCGCTCCACTCCAGGAGGCACTGCGCACGTTAGAGTGGGCACAAAGATTTGCAGTCAAATTGTGCAACAAAGTGCTCTGTAGGAATGAGTTCTTAGGCCATATTGCCTGCATGCAGTGAATGAGATGCGGCCTATTGCTATATGTGTCGCACGTAGCGTGGACCGCGTGGCTGTCTGTTTTTGGGCACACAGGAGAGCCGTGCAAAAACAGCTGAACCGATCAAGATGCCATTTAGGGGCTGACTGATGTGGGTCCAAGGAAACATGTATTAGATGGGGTGTTGGGGTCCAGATGCCCACACGAAAAGGGGCACTTTGGAGGGGAGGGCATATGCCGGCCACAGTAACCTACCTAACCTACCTATGTCGAATGCGCTTGCCCAGCGCACTCGGCAGACGAATGACGCCACAAGGGGTGACATGACAAGACGGTGTTGCGGCCTCTTGCCAAATGACTTTGAGCACTTGATTCTGCCTCTGTAACATAGGGGTTAAACGTGCCTTTCCGATGCACATCGCACACAGCCCCTTTACACACACTACATACAGTACCCAACTGTGTGGATGTTAGCGCCGGTACATGGCGTGTGGAACTCTTTATTGGCGGAAGTGAAGAAAAAGCGCGTAGGTGCGACATCTTGCAGCGGGCTAATTAGCGACAACAGTGACAATATGAAGAGCGGCAGCGACAATTTTCAGTCAGTGTTGATTATACAGTACGGTACAGCAAAGCGTCAGCACTCAGCGGTGTCACAGCCGGCGCGCATGCACTGCTAACTTGGGTACAGCACATGCCTCCGCCACGCCACATTAAGCAGCAGGTGCGCGCATGCAACAGAAGTAGGTTAATATTCACCGTTGTACCAGTACAGCCGACTGTGGACCTCTTATAGGTGAATCCCAACAGTCGCAGTGTGTCAGCACTTACGACGGACTTGTATCCAGAATATACCGGTATTCCAGATCATTTCAGAAATTTAATCAACTCTTCTCTGCATCAATCTACCTATTCCATATATTTCACACAAAAAACGTTTTGAAGTATTCCGCTAACCAACAGACAAATGCGGGTCAAAACATTACCCTGCCAACCTGTGGCAGATATAACAAACGTGAACATTTCGCCGTTTTTCATCGTGAAACGATATGGCAAACTGGCGAAAATGACAGCTGTGGACAGCAAGCAATGCACGCCAGTCGTCCTGGATTAACTACGCCAATGCAGCAGCTGTGCACATCGGATGCAGATGTTACAGTCAATGGGCTGATGAATGCTGAGAACGCCGGCAAATTACAACACCACTAACTATCAACAGACGTCACGTGTCTACTGTCGCAACAATGCAATTGCTATACTACGGTGGGAGGGTTCATAAAATAACGACTGACTGTAACTGAAATCATGCCAATACGATACGATACGGGTAGATTAACGTGCGCTCAAAAGCTGACGAGACGGCCAGTTTAATCTAGCGCACGGCCCAGAAATGAAAAATAAGGAAGAAAATAATAGCTCAGAAGAAACGGTGCAGGCAAAAGTCCGTGGAGGCAGTCTGGGAGGAAGAAGTGAAACTACGGGGGGTAGGATTTGGGAAAGAGGTAGGTTTTAAGCCGGGAGTAAAAGAGAGATGGAGTTATAGATGTACAAAGTGGTGAATCAGAAAAGGAAGAAGTGATGGGTGAAGGAATAGGTGAGTAGGAAATGTAGGAACTGGTGCCAGAATGAGGTTTGCAAAGAGACAAAGGGAGCTGATTAAAGAGACAAGGTGAAGCATAACAGAAGGAGCGATCAGTTGTTTTTAGAGAGGATGATGAAAGTGGACGAGCAAGAGTAACGAAGGATAAAGAGCGAGTACTGCGAGGATGTTGAGTGGAGATGTGGTTATGAAGGTACGGAGGTTGGGTAGTTGTGAGAACTTTGTAGGTAAGTGACAGGAGCTTATATTCGATGCGTTCAGTGATCCTGAGCCATTGAAGAGAGCGCAGGATAGGAGTGATATGGCATGACTTGGGAGCTTTTATGACAGTACGAGCAAAAGAGATGTAAGATGCCAGCTGCCGATATACAAGTTTATTTCAGAGAAAGGTCGGGAGCCAAACAGCAATAAACAACGAAAGCAGCTTTAATAAACTGGGATACAAGCAACTGCTCAACTTCACTCCTCTGAGTCACTAACTCTCAATTCACAGAGCACTCCCATTCAACATAAACTGTTTCAAATTACCAGTTCTTTAATTTTATTTCAAGCAAAATGATGAAGATATAAATTTGAAATTAGCTTCCCTGCTATGCAAATTGGTACTTTGTCAATAACAACAATATAAAAATAAAGCTAAGAACTCATGTCGGCCAAAAATTTGTATATGGAGGATGGAAAATTTAAACTCATTAATGACAAAACTCTTAAGAAAGAATTAAGAAATTGTTACAGGCTGCCACCTCAAATGTACAGATATGAATAAGATGCAGTTAATTAACACAGAGGTAGCAGCCAACAACAGCTGGAGGCAAATGGAAAATGATGAAAATGATTTGAAGAAAGAAGTGATTTAATGCAAGACCTTAACCTGAACGTTATGATTATATTAAGGGCTTGTGTACACTGATGTATTGTACACCAGTGGTTTTGTTGTTGATGTGCACACATTAAGAACAATGTAAGCAACTGTGTACTATTCTCATTTGGGAAGTGATACAACATTGGAGTCATCAAGTAGATTCTACATAATATCTGAGAGCCAGTATGATGCCTCCTGCTGAATCCCCAAACACTGGTGTTGAATTATCATTATGGAGAAGTCTTATAGCATTAAACATTCAGCAACAGACATCGACATGTGCTTGGTACTTCCTTCAGCCATAACTGTCAACCTGTGCACTCTCCAAGTAAATGATCATTGGCAGTCCATGCATTTCATTGCACGAATGCCAGTACAACCAACAACACTGCCAGTTTTATGTTCAGACTAAAAAGTTCACTTTTTGCACAATGGCCAAACGACAAAAATCACTGTTAATGGAAGTATGTCTGGTCCTCCTCATAAATGTACAAACTAGATGGAAAGTACTCTGAGAGAGTACAAATCCCCGCGAAAGCGTTTTTGTTGCCAATACTTGGCAACACTTGCCACACTTACTATTTTGCAGCCCGATAGTTCCGAATTTCCAGACGAAGCCACTTTGTAAACAATTGCCGGTTTACGGAGTTTTTTTATTGTTACTTCCACATCCCTCTACCGATCGTAACGAAACACGAACTTGGTCCTTGGTCTTGCCTTTCCCCCTAAGAACCTTCGCATAAAATGTGGTGCAAATCCATCCACATTTTTTTAGTTATCGTGGTCACAGACAGACATAGACACACACAGAGACAAACCAACGCCAGTGAATACATATTCCCTCGCTTTCGCTGGGATAATAATGCAAACAGATTGCACGTTAGCCTGAGGAGCACTTTCAGCAACTGAAACGTCTTATTCCGCTACATGCATACTTTTGTACATACCATCGTTCAACTATCGCACAGCGAGCATGCGATGCCGTGAGTGTCATCAACATACAACCAACGTACAACCAACTTTGTTGGTGTCAACTGGACTGTAACTGTGATCATCAGACTTCAACTACCAATCAGCAGAGTTGTTAATGACACTGCATATTCCTCCGCTAGCACAAGTCATGGATGCGGACGACCGTGGTGGACGGACACAAATTTTTTGTGGTAAGGTGTCTGAGCCAGAGACTTCTCGACCGGTCAAAAAATGCACTTTTTACCTACCCACCTGCATTTGGTAACCCTGTGATCCCACAGGAATTTCACTGACTGTTGGATCCACCATCATAGTCAACGTCGTTCTCGACCTCAGCGTTCTGTTGGATCGTGAACTGACGATGAAGCAGCATGTGAACCACATGACCAGTGTCTGTTATTATCATCTCCGACGGCTGAGACAGTTGAAACACCATGTCCGTCAAGCCATAATGAAGCAGTTGATGTCAGCCATTATCCTGAGCCAGTTGGACCACAGCAACTCCATCCTTACCAGACTGCCATGGTCAACCATAGCCCTACTGCAGCGTGCTCAAAACACCGCTGACCGGATTGTTTTGGGGCTTTCTCCACGAGTCCATGTCAGGCCAGCATTGAGGGAGTTACAACATCTGCCCGTCATCTACCACATCAAATTCAAGATATCCCTGCTTATGTACCTTGCTCATAGCCATCGCTGCCCATCCTATGTCAGTCATATCTTATCACCAGTCAGCAACAATCCCTTCCATCTACGGCTACGCTCATCGGACGGCACTATGACATTCCATGCACCAACACCAATCGGGCATTCTGTCAACAGCCAGTTGCAATGAAACACTTTACCTGAAAAAATCTGTGCCGCCAGTGATCCCAGATTTTTTAAAAGACCAGTGCTATGCCCACGAAAATTCGTGCCCGTTTGCTGATTTACACCAGCGAGAAGAAATTGATCAAATGATAGCAGGAAGAAATTAGAAAAAGGGCTAGGTCTTTTGTGGGCATGAAACAAGAAACACGGCTAATACGAATGATTGGAGTTGCGTGGTCATATGCAACTGACGAAAATTCGGCCCATGAAATAATTTTTGTGGGCATAGCCACTGTTTTTTTTAATCTAAAGACATTATTTTAATCTATGTTTTAGTTTTTAATCTGTTTGTGTATATTTCTGGACACTTGTAAAGTTGTACTGCCTGGCGGGTCCGGCTGTGTAGGCTGGGCTGTATATGCATGTAGGACTGCAAACACAGCCAGTACTATGTGTCATCTGCGTAAGAGCAGAACTCTGATTGTTTTTGGTGTTTGTTCATAGAAGCAGATACAGCTAAACATTTCAACTAGTGCAAACACATACGGTCGAAATTACCTGCAGATCCCCCGGCCGTAATTTGCATAAACGCGAGTGCTGCATAGCTGTATTTCGGACGAGGGACGTTTTCGATAGCAATAACCTGCGACTTCGCTGGACTTGTCACCGACATTATCAAGCAGTACTTAACAGCTTATGCAGCAAAACAAAACCACGCACTACTGCACTACACGATATACACCTCTACGATGCTGCGTACACACCACTGTGTTCACTGTTCAGTGTGTTGTTTACGACCGGTCGGGTGGTACCATGGATGCCACCTGACGCCAGCCAATCAGCATCTCTGGTCAAAGTCGCACTACCACGTGACCAAGGACGTGGCCGTGGTCAAACCACAGTCAACGAATGCAGCTGTGGCGAATAGCTATGGCAAGCGAAATTAACATTTATTCGATTTGCTGATATCAAGAATTCGAATTCGGAAGAATTCAGCAATTCGGAATAAATGTTAATTCCGCTTGCCATAAATAGCATACAGTTCCAGCTGGCAGCCAAGGGTAGCACGCAAGGAAATGTAAACGTTTTGCAGCACTTGAACTTACAGTCAGATCGCCGATCTGGCGTTAGCAACTTTAGCACTAAGCTTTATACTGATTCAATTTTTAGCGAACGTGAACTCACATTAAGCTCTGCTTTACATTCATGATCATCTTATTAATGCTATAGGCTCACAGAAAGTATCTTGTCTTTGTCTTCTCGACCTCTCTGCAGCCTTTGACACTATTGATCACA
>Ga0209780_1001400_pt1 | contig 15798 bp, 8 predicted proteins | sample WorMetexBAHAMAS2_FD_187384 | JGI IMG/M metagenome (GOLD analysis project Ga0209780, IMG submission 187384) | Marine gutless worms symbiont microbial communities from Max Planck institute for Marine Microbiology, Germany - Inanidrilus exumae... | ecosystem: Host-associated > Annelida > Digestive... | reverse complement strand
GGTGAATCACAACAAATTACCCGCAAACGCATTGATTAACCCGCAAACGCCATTTGCGGGTCAGTCAACAGATTGACCCGCAAACGCATATTGCGGGTCAATCAATTGACTGACCCGCAAAAGGCGTTTGCGGGTGAATCACAACAAATTACCCGCAAACGCATTGATTAACCCGCAAACGCCATTTGCGGGTCAGTGAATAGATTGACCCGCAAACGCATATTGCGGGTCATTGCGGGTCAATCAATAGATTGACTCGGTGGAAGGCAGTCAAATTGACTCGGCCTTCCACAAGTGGCAACGCGGGTTTGTCAATCGTTTGCGGGTCAATCGATTGACTGACCCACAAAAGGCGTTTGCGGGTGAATCACAACAAATTACCCGCAAACGCATTGATTGACCCGCAAACGCATATTACGGATCAATCAATAGATTGACTGGAAGGCAGTCAAATTGACTCGGCCTTCCACAAGTGGCAACGCGTGTTTGTCAATCGTTTGCGGGTTAATCGATTGACTGACCCGCAAAAGGCGTTTGCGGATGAATCACAACAAATTACCCGCAAACGCATTGATTGACCCGCAAACGCCTTCTGCGGGTCTGTGAACAGATTGACCCGCAAACGCATATTGCGGGTCAATCAGTAGATCGACTCTGTGGAAGGCAAAGTCAAATGCACCCTTCAGTGATTTATAGTTACTCCCGACGTTTACCCACCGTCATTACAGACCCGCAAATGCGATCCGTGACAAACCCGCAAGGGCAAACCTTGATTGACCCGCAATAACTATTGACTCGATGGAAGGCCGAGACAAATGCAGTGCACCACTAAGTCAGTTATAGTTACTCCCGCCGTTTATTTATTGATTGACCCACAAAAGGCGTTTGCGGTTTTGCATCTACAGAACGTCACCGTCAACAAAACGGCAGACTTTACAGTGCATAAAACGCGGTATTAGAATACCTAGACCAAAGGAAAAGAGGAATCTTTAGAATGACACCCGCAATATCCCGCATCAACTATGCATCTCGCGCTATGATGCCGGAGCATACCGTACTCTAAACTTCAGTTTTTGCGCGCCATAAGCGACAGCCTCGGGATATACAGCGCCGTGTTTCTTGCTGAGGTCAGCGACGACGACGACAATGACGGCATCAACATCGACGAGCAGCAGCAGCAGCACAGCGGGTCTGGTCAGCTACGTGAGCCACAGCAACATGTGAAGTCTTCCTCATTGTCCGTCATATTGCAGTCCGTCATTTTCAGGTCGTGCATTTTCAGTTGTCCCACCGAAATGATTCAGCGACGCTCAAAACTTGATTGAATACGCAGTCAGTCAGTCTTGTTTAGTAAGTAAATGATAAATATTTAAACAACCTCAGCTACCACAGAGGGACCGCGTGACGCGCTATGTTAGTAAATTTGTGCAGTTAGGAAGGCGATTCTTGGCCATAGGCAGCGGAGCCATTGAGGCACTGACGCGCGTGCCTCGCCTAAATCTGGCCATATACCGTGCCTCACCTAATTTGGCCAGTCATATTAAAATTTTTCCATAGTTGTAGCGCGTATTCTCAGACATACGGCGGTTGATTCTTGGACACCAGCAATGGCAGCAAGTATGATTGCTTACGTTTACAATCATCGTGGTCGGCCAGGCCGGTTGTTGAACATGCCGAGCGACTGCTAAGTTTTGTGTTGATAGCTCAAGCCGTTTTTCTTTTAGAGCGCGGGCAGACAAACAGACAGACGCAACTTTACGCCCTACCCACGCCGTCGGCTGTCGGCGTGGGTAATAACAGTATCATTATCAGGGCGTGGGTAGGGCGTTCAGTTGCGTCTGTAAACGAAACTGATTGGGCTTACCATTGGCGACGCGTTGATAAACTGTTATTTCTTCTTTATAGCAAAGGCGTAGGCTGTCATGCGTAATCGTATTGATCACGTAAACACTGCAGTCTAACAGTACTAACAACTATGTCGGTTATGTCGGTCTTCCTTATTGTCTGCCGAAATGCACGCTGGCCGCGTCGCATTCTGTCCCCTGGTGAGTCACGGTGAGTATGCCGACGGGACAGACAGACGGACAGTCGGACGGACGCCAGACCGTTACATTACATAATAATGGCTGTTGTTGCATATTTTAAAGACATATTGTTTACCTAGACTTTTGTACGGATGTGACATTCGGCCGTTGGATACAATGAGTTTTCACAACGTCAGTGGAACAATGCTTTTAGAAGTGTTTTTAATTGTTGCTGGCGTGAAAGTGTCAAACCACTCCAGTTTTATGGCAATAGTCTGCCATTGTCATACTTGGTTGAAGAAAGACAGTTGCTGATCTTCAAGAAATTACTTACAAGCGACAATGTTATCTTGCGTACACTGTCTGCTCTAACTGTGGCTCAGAATGAAAGGTTTAAACTAGCTAGAAAGTATGATATTGTGTCTTTACAAGGTTCCACTACTTACATTAAGAAACTTGTGTGGGATGCTTTTTGTAATCATGTTGTATTTTAGTGTATTGTATTGTATTTTGTACTGCATTAGTTGCGTTTACAATAAATAATAATTTTGCTTTCCGCTAGACGCGGCCAGCGTCAGCGCAATAACTGCGTGGTCGGCTCTGAAAAGAGCCACCAAACGCTACCACACAAAAAATGCAAAAATATAAAAAAATTAAATGCAAATGATTAAAAATGCAATTTGTCTGCATTTTCTTCCGTATCTGCTAAATATCTGCACAAAATCTGAATGTTTAATTTCCCAAGGTAGTGTAGCAACATGCCTAAGGTAATGTGGGCATTGTCATATGGCTTTTATAGCAAATTTCATACGCTTTCCAGCAGTGCACAAATTTTGAAAATCGATTAAGATTTGACAAAGTTAGAGACAATTTAAACGTGGGACGTTTTTTTGAGACACAGTGTAGTAGAAAAATTGAAATTAGGTACTCAGTTTAATGGGCGTAGGCTCTGGCCTCTACGTGTACGATGTCGTCGTAAAACGTTCACGTTCGCTATCTCATCTCCTGATGAGCTCGTTTATTATTATCCAGTCATCGCCAGCCTTCCTGTGTACATGTCCAGACGACCATAGTCTATTCTCCTCAACACAGTCTCAATATCCTCAATTTCTAATAATTACGGCATACTGCACGCAAGCATTGCACTAAATTGTTACTGCCATCTGGGCTTATGGGGGCTTAACCTCCCCTATTCCCTTATATAACTCCGCCCATGGATATACACGATGCACATGGAAACAGCAAAAAATACTATCTAGTAGCACATTACTGAGAGCACTGTGTATTCTAATTTATATCTCGTATGACTGTATCATTTGAGGTTTGCCAGTTGACTTATAATAAAGGCGCTGTTATTATTATTATTATTATTGTTTTTGAGTTCTTTAAGTTAAAATCTAGTGTTAAAAGTACATACACCACCCTCGAATAGAATGGCAGTTAGATTTTCAACATGGCCGACGGCAGCCATCTTTGATTCGACCATAGCGTAAAACGTGGCATGATGGCCGACAAGCACCTCTGCCATTTTCCATGTCTAGGGACTCACAAACTCATCATTTCCACTGAGAAACTCGACACCATTTTGCAAAGGGGTACACAGACCAAGTACAGGACTAGAGTCACCAAAATACTGGTATAAGTGTTGCGTGCAAGCTGCCAGTGAAAAGTCTTTGTTGTAATGCTGGCAAATGTTTTTTTCAGCACATTAAACCGGTATTACTTATCAGCACATTGACTCTATATGGCGATGAAACAAAAACACTAAATTACCACACTCACACAGATATGTGTGCATGTTATGGTGGAACACAGGGGTTAACTTTCATATAAGGACCGGGCACATCACACCGACATTACAACCATACCACAGTAGATTTTTTTCACAGTGTGACACCATACTACAAGTTGTGTGCTGTTAGCAACCAACGAGTCCATGTCCTATCTTTCGTACACTTGTCACAGACATAAATATATAGATATATACACAATATGACGAATCAAATGTCCGAATATGCCAGTCGGTGAAACCATTAGAAAAAATACAACCAATTCATATACTTCACGTGTGACACAAACAGTGCGGTTTTACATAAGACACATTACAAGTCGCATTGTTGCACCACGATGTGCTACAGCAGTTAGTACACAAGTGAACAGTGTGTCGTATTTAAATGAATGAAACTCAATACTAAGCGTGGACCCAATCAGTAAAGCATGTTAACGGCACATCGACAAACAATCAACAAGCTAGATGACATGCCATAGCGCTAACGTCCGGCTACAGCAACTGACGCTACTCTTGCAACAGATCTGCTCTCTCCAGGGTGGACTTCGGTCTTTGGATAAGGAGCAGACATCTGACCAGCAGGTGCAGGCCTGAACTTGCCAAGAGACATGGCTATTGTGCTGGCAGTGGTAGCAGCTCGAGGGAAGATTAGCACAACCGGTCAGCTGTCAAACACACACAAGTCAACAATCACATTACACGATCAAAGACATGCTATCAAAGACACAATAACATACGATTCATGTTTAATATTCTTACAACATGTCTAATTCTGCTCAACTTGCAGAAAGCAGATTTCCATCTCCAGTGCTTAATTTATATGCAGTAACAAGAAATTTCCTTGTTACTCATATAAATTAAGCACTGGACATGAAAATCTGCTTTTTGAAGAAAATATTCAAAAACAAATAATGTAACAAAACTGTGCAGCATACAACCAACAACAAAAACTCGTTTAATGGCCCTTTATCCAGGACAACCATTCAACCAGGGTCAGCAGGTACCAGAAACAAACATTCACTCACTCACTCCCTATCTTTGTGGCTTATTATTCAATATTTTAGATTAATTTTATCCATTTATTATGAACCATAGCGTAGTCGTTGAGTTGTCAAGGCTGGTTGACCGAGTTGAGGTTTAACGTCCCACAACACAGAATAGGTCATTTCGCAGACGTTCTTCCCAGCTAACCTCTTGGCTGGGTACTGAAATTAGTTGTCTGTATCGAAAGTCTTTTGTCATAATCACACTTCAGGTTTCCTTTGGTCTACCTTTCAGTTTTACACCTCCACTTCATGACCCATGCATATTTTCATCAAATTCTTATCGTCATTTCTTCAAATATGTACAAACGTCTCAGCCCGTTTCTCTGTAATACTGTACTTGTATCAACTCTGCCTAGTCTTTCTCACTTATGTTGTGAACTTATCGATTACTTTAACACCACATAATCAATCTAGTTATATTCTCACCTCAGCTCGCTGAAGTACAACCTAGCAATTATAATAGTAATAATAATAATTAATAAGTGTAATAATAATAACAACTAGCACACACAGGAAGTCATATCGACATGCTACCAGCAGCAGCAGCACAGCCATAGCAGTATGTATCATTAGCAACTGTGCGACCGTGACGGTTTTCGTAACCATGCGACCTTGACCTTTGACCTTATAACCTCTGAGTCAAGCATGCCATGCGACTACTATAGAGTATATGCATACCAAGTTTAGTGTTAATAGCTCAAGCCGCTTTCCTTATAGAACACGGACAAACTGACGGACAGATGCAACTGAATGCCTTACCCACTCTGGCGGCTATACAGTGACCGTGGGTAATAACAACAATAACACTATCAGTGGACTACTAAGTGTAATCAGACACATTATGATACAGATTAACAATCTGTAAAAGAAGCATATGTCAAACCATGACTTACCTTGGAGTTGTCGAGGTTTGAGTATGAGAGGAAGAGGTGGAAGTACTGGGCAATATGACGTCCGTGCTAGGAGACTTCTTTCTTGAGAAATGACGTCACGGACGTGATGATGTGGTCACTGACAGTGAAGCTGAGATCAAGCAACGGAACAACTGCAACTTACACATCAATCAAACATCACCGTGATCATAAAGGTTGTGGCTTGAAAGCTTAATCGTTATGGTATCAGACTTGTGACTCTCTGATTGTGAGTTCGATCCCGGTTGATACTGGGATGGATTATCGTCTTCAGATGCCATGGTTATACCATCTCTGCACGTAACAAGCTAGACTAGCCATCTCAGCATCCATGCCGTCTGTGAGACAGGAAATGAGTACCAGCCATAATGCGGCGATGATCCTTGGCTAAAAGTAAAGGCAGGGACAGGGTAGCCCAGTCCATTTGTGGCTAAATGTGTGAATGACAGATTAACACATGCCATTTTCAGTACTTTAGAGATTAACAAAGGCAAAGTTCTCCTACACTTGTTACCGAGTGCTGGGCCTGGAGCTGATCCCGGTGTACCCAGGTGACTTGAAGCCATCCTCCCGGTGGTAGGCTGCCATTACTTTCCGTCAGGCCTGTGGTTACCTTCCCAGCCAAAAAGCGTCACCGGCCATCGGCCAGTACCAAATTATACTGATTGGTGAGTGGTCACAGAGGCACATGCGTGTGAGCATGTGTAAAGCTGTTATCTGGAAGCGGACCGGCCGAGATTCGAACCTGTGACCTTTGGTATCGCCAGCGAATGCTCTACCGTTAAGCCACACCGAGACTAGTTTCATAATTAAGCACATTTCCTTTACCTTTACTCGGTTTTCTTCCTACATGTCATCCGGAAAAAAACCGATTTTTATGCGTCTGTCCATCAAACTAATACTATTAAAACATAGAAGGAAACTCAAAGTACTGACTAAAACTAGTGGCCTGGCATCATCCTTTCTTCATCCGCCATCAGACTTTTGAGAGAATGAGCATTGAGACCACTGGCTGCCATGTAGTAGCCTAGGTCAGCTCTACGTCAAGAGCAGAATTTCTGTCTCTCACTTTAGTCAGGTACTCCCGGCCCTCCTGATGTGGCAGGCGACGCAAAATAGGTCATTTTGGAGACATTCTTCCCAGCCAATCTCTTGGTTAAGTACTGAAGAAACTAAATCCAACACAACTAAAGCAAGCAATACAAGAAAAAATGACCAAAGCTAACGACCTTGCTTGACAGAGGAACTTGAGTTGTAGGTGAACCAGTGCTTGACGGTCTTGTCATGTAGGTGAACCATTGCATGCACAACGCATGCAGATGAACTGTTTGACGGACGAGCTTGACGGACGGCGACATCACAAGCACGTACAGCAAACGTCACGTGCTGATAAACCATTTCACACACGAAGCGTGCCGACGACCTTGCTTAACGGAGACACTCTAAAATATAAGCTCAAAGAAAGCGTTTACCACCGGCGTACTCAACAGGTGACACAAATGTTTACTTATTTACTGATGCACAAACTGTTTAGTTCCTGCATTCGACAATACCTAGTGTCACATTCCTGCGACTGAGTGATGCCAGCGTTATCTCTCGTGTTACTTACTTTCAGTTTCCAATTCAGTCTGCCCTCCTTCAATATATCGCTCAATAGGTCACGCCACAGCCATATCTATGGCTCTGGGCCACATCAGCACTGCAGTGTACTACTGGACAATATCAGACAACAAACGTTGCCGAAAATTTGGGTAGGTATCTTTCTTGTGCGCAGCGTACAGCCTAGGGGAAAGGGGAAACACTGAATTTATTCTAACGGTAAAATGAAAACTAGACATCCAGTAGCGGGACCAGTTAGCCTTAAATTTCCGGACATCTGTAATCGTTGTGGAGTTATGATGGCCTCAAGTCGCAAGACTTAGAAATTTTTTGAGCAATTTGTGCGTTTTTTGGAAAAACGATCCTTCTCAAACTGTCGCTACTGCACAGATGGCGCCCAAAATCAGCCAGAGCCAGCCAGCCCTCACATTTGGCTCACACTGCTCCAGATTTTATGCAAATCCGTTCACTTATGGCAGAGTTATTGCCCGGCATGTGAAGACCGTTTTTGCCATGTAGAATATTTACAGTATAGGCTCTTTGAGCCTAAAATGAAACTGAGACCAGTTTTCTATATAATATATAGACATTTGAAGGTGACTTACACACTCACTGCACAGAAGTGCATTGTTGGCTTCAGTTAGTACCTGTGACTGTGCAATGGAACCTAAATTAAAGGTAATAGACGCTCAGCTAATCACTGCTGCACACTGAACAAATGTATAAAGAATCAAAAAATTTTTAGCAAATGAATGACCTAGAAGGTTACACACAATCATTGGGCATGGTACTCTTGAACACTGTTGCTCGTGTTCTGTCTATTAGTGAGTTGTACTAATAGCATCTCTGTCTCGCATCTGTTCAGATATGTCCTGACTTTTACAGTAAACATTCCTGTCACTGACCTTCCAGTATCAATACTGTTAATATTATAGGTCAAATGCTTTGACATTCGTGCATTAATATATTCTAGTCAATAAATGTTACATTTTTCAAGGTATAGTAAACAAAGTTTTCAAATATCTAAAGTGAGCATTAAGCTAACTCAGAAACATTCACTTATGGCAGAGTTATTGTGCCAATCAACATGCCACATAATATTTCCTACTGGTCTTCTACTGTTATTATATCTTGCATCATTTCCAACATATTAACATGAATGCACATATTTAGGCATTATATAATACATATTCTATAACTGACTACATCGCTCACTCTAGATTTTTGTGTCTAGCTTCACATTTACACTGATAAGACAAGGATCGAAAAATAGCTAGAGGCTCAGCTATCACAATAACTAGAAGATGACTGAGACTGCAGACATGACAAAGTCTGGAACCATGCGCAGTTGCAGCAGCGACATCATCATTAGCCAACAATGCGTGAGTGAGTACTTTCTTAACGGCACATCAGCACAGCATAGGCTATTCAGTGCCATTTACTTATCTAAATACATTAAGACGGTTTGGATTAAGACGGCATTGCTCAGACTAAGTTTGGTTTAAGACCAAACTTTGGTCTTAAACTGTAGTTTAAATGGTAAGTTTGGTTTTAGACTTCAGTCTCAGACAAAGACCAAAGTTTAGCGACACTTCATGTTTTGCATTAATTAGGTCTTAAGCCAGCCAGATTTTTGGTCTTCGGTTCGAGTAAGGTTTTAGACTTTGGTTATAGCAAAGGATGAAGCAAACCAGCGTAGAGATCTCAGTAAAAATCCAGCACATTCTGATATTGTTGCTTAAGTACAACAGTATTAATAGAGCATGTGATGATGAGCTCCAACCATCGCTCATCACTGTGCCATCCAAACCAACAAGAATTACTTAACAATGTTAGATCAACATATGTGAATAGAAGCTCAGCTACTGCCAAGAGACCCGCGCGACGCTCTTTATCAGTTGACATATTGCTTTGCTGTTGTATGAATAATGCACACATCGTTGCACTAAGCACAAGTATCGCACAGCGAGCAAGCAATACCATGTGTGTTATCAACAGACTTCCACACAACCAATCTTGTTAATGTCAACTGGACCGTAACTGTGATAACTACCACTAATGCTGTTGATGTCACAACCAGCACACCATCATGGATTGGATCTGAACCACCGTGGTGGATGGACACAAAGATTTCAAATAAACTCTCACGTTAGCTGTTCCGGAGATATGACTGCAGGCATCAAAATTGAAAATTGGTCATCTGACCCTGACCACGCCCCTTTTAGGGGCGGTTTATCATCTTTGTCACCAAAAGCTAGGACTTAATGTAGTCAACTTGTATGCAAATTTTAATGATTCTAGCTCCAGCCTTTCCAGAGATATTATGGGGCCCATAATCACTAGCTTCAGCCATTCAACCAAAATTTAAATGATTCACGTGACGTGACCACGCCACTTTCAGAGATGATTTGTCATAAGTGGGCTAGCACTTCGTACGATCAATTTGCTTATCAAATTCGAAGTTTCAATCTCTGCTCACTACGAAGACATGAAAATGGGCAGAAAACGGGGTGGTATAGAGTACTTAGGGTAACATAAGGTCACTGAAAATAGCGCCATTCAATACAGCGCATACAACTTCCTATTAGCCTACCATGGTAAATACGTCCCTATCTTGCGCCGTTTCTGAGTTATAATGAGACATTGGTCGAAAATCGCGGATTATTTGGCGACCTGTTTGAAATTTAGACAACATTTTTGGAATCAGAAAACCAGAGTCCCTGTACTATCGTATGGCGTTGTTTGCGTGATCCTTGGTTTAACAGTATAAGCATAACACCGGCTTGTGAATGACAGACGTACGGACAGACAGACAGCGCCACCGTACCACTAAATAGCTTCTGGCATATATATTAAAGAAGTGGACAATGAAAAGGTGGTAACAAAAATGATGCAAAGCTACCAAAATGTATGTCATCTAACTATTGTTAGATGTCATACATTTATTTGGTAGTCTTGCATCATTTTTGTTAATAATGGCCCCATACACATGCTCCATCCTTTCACCTTTATTGCTCAAATTACAATAAAATATCACAAAAGTCGACAATTATTATGGGCATGGTCACTAAGCCTGAGACCACAGTACTTCTGTTTACCCTGTACATGGGATTATCACGCTTTTGAGGCATTCCAGTATTTCCATGAGCTACAGACACCCTGTTAAACATATTGACATAAAAAACAGTGCACACACACTGATGAATAATGAGCAATAAGACTAATGCACAGCCACGTAATGATCAGAAGCTGAGTATCGCTGTTACTACATAACCTGTAATTACTGTATACATCGCTGATGCCACCAGCATATAAAACCAAAATACAATTTGGCGATGTGTCGTTTCAGCCATTCTGGAGATATGATCGCGGGCGTTAAAATTAAAAAATGGGTCATGTGACCATGACCACACTACATTTAGGGGTGATTTGTTATCCGTCAGCTAGGACATGATATATTGTATAAAATTTTATGACTCTCATTTCAGCCGGTCCAAAAATATGACTGGGGCCCCCAAAATTTACAAGAAGCTCTGCTACTGCACAGCGACCGCGCGACATGCTATATTAAATTTATGCTCTTTCACGAAGTCACCTCTTCACGATAATCTATCATTCATGCACTATGACACCTCATGACATTTAAAGTGCCTAGTTTCATCGACTCTAAATACGTGATTGGGGCAAAATTTAAGAAAATGGGTCGCTTGATCCTAACCATGCCCATTAGGGGGTAGTCTGTAGATGGAATAATGTCAAGCCAGTAATTTTAAAATCAAATCAAATGCAAATTTATATAGTGCCGTATATCGCAAGCAACTCAGAGGCGCTGAGGCTGGGACTATTAGACCGGATAGGCTTGTTTGTAATGTAGCGATGAGATAGCCTATACAGAGGAGACCGCTATTACTGGGGCAGACGGCACAGCTATACAGACGGCTGGGCGATTTTAAATACCTATTTACCCGCCAAGTAGTGATGCCGAAATCACCACAGGCCACCACAACAATTAGCCTTTTCACTGTGAATTAGAATGTTATGGCATGTAGATTACTTTTGTGTTACGCACTTTACTGTAAGCGAAGAAAAAGTAACTCCTACACCGATACGTCGGTCTAGGCTGAAAGCAAGTCATATATTTTTATAGGGAATATGGGTCTTTGCTGCAGACAGCGTGCACGAGGCAGCACGTCGACACTGCAGGTACTGACCCGGGCGTTAAATGGGACCTGCACTGGAAGGATGGAGTAATGTATTTTTCAAAATGTTAAGCAACTTTACGAAAGACTCCATCTAATAATTAGGTCCAGTGCTAATGGTAAACTCAACCCCCTGTGGAAAGTAATGGACTGAATTTAGATTAGACGTATGAATGTCAAAAAGTAAACTTTTAAGTTGGTCTGGGGTGGGGTGACCTTGAATGACGTTTGACTTTTTGGAGGCGTATTTAAAAAGTCCTTAAGTGCATGCAGTATACAACAACTCGCACGCACATTACAACATAAAAACAGTCATGGTACATCCATAAAAAAAATTAGAACATAAAAGTTAATTGGGCGTCTGACCATGGCTTATACGATGTTAATGAAAAAGACGCGCCCTGATTCTTCTAAAGACCTTGGCGTTATATAAGCCAGTTACTTACTTACTTAAGAAAACATTACCACGGTACATCCATAAAGAGAACTAAGGAAAAGTAAAAGTTATAATCGGGGCTCTGACCGTGGTTTATGCAATTTTAAAATATAAAAACACTTCTATGGTACATCAATACAGAGTTGATCGGGTTTCTGACCATGGTTTAAAAAACAATAGGGTGCATGCAATAATGAACGGCGCATGCACATATTAATACACAAATAAAGCGCATGCATGGTCGCATACACAAATACAAAATGTTATGACTTAATTATAGGATTAGGTACTTGGCGATCAACGAAATGCAAAGGAAATACCCCATCGCCAAGTGCCTAAATTAATTACACAGGCATCGTTGATTAAAAAAATTAAGAAATGGTTTAATTTTGCAACTATGCCTGTGAATTACTATTAAACAGTAAACATGCACACTGAAATGTAAACGTGTACATGCGAGCTATGCTCGACTTCGGTTTGTGCAAATAACTACAAACTACGAAACATACAAGAATATTAACAGTTTGTGGCTCTGAAAAGAACCTGACTCGAAAAGGAGCCTGGTTGTAGTGGCGCCAGATGTAAGAAACAGGTCACAGACCCCAATCTGCGGTTTCGCATTCCGAGACAAAACAACTCCTACAACGACACGAGGCCTAGGCTGCCCGAAAGTAATAATAAGTAAGAAAATAAAGTAAGTAATAAAATAAGTAATTTTATAAGGAATACGGGTCTTTGCTGCAGCTATCGTGCATGACTCAGCGCTTCTCGACTCTGCAGGTACTGACCCGGGGGTTAAGTGGGACCTGCACTGGAAAGATGGAGTAATGTATTATTTTAAAAGCTAACCTAGTTTCCTAAAAACTCCATGTAGAAATTAGGTCCAGTGCTGATGGTAAACTCACCCCCCTTTGGTAATTAATGGACTGTTTTTAGGTGGGTGTGGGAGTGGGATGGGAAATTCTCCTATTAACTACGTGCATGCATTAGGCTATAAAGCAATTCGCATGCACATTACAACGTAAACAACAGTTAAGAGCATGCACACACACAATGAAAATAAGTAAGTAAGGACACTGTCATGGTACATCCATAAAGAAAATAAAGTTATAACATAAAAGATAATCGGGCGTCTGACCATGACTTAAGCAAAGTTAATGAAAAAGAAAACACTACCACAGTACATCCATAACAAGAACTAAAGAAAAATAAAAGTTATAATCGAGGCTCTGACCGTGGTTTATGCAATGTAAAATAAAAAACACTACCATGGTACATCCATAAATAAACTAAAGGCAAAACAAAAAAGTTAATTGGGGTTCTGACCATGGTTTAAAGAAGCAGTATGGTGCATGGTGCATTAATAAATGCGACGTAACCGTACTGGCCCGCAATGCAGTGTCGGCTGCCCGACCACCCACGCGTCCAGCGGCAGCCGTCCGGCAGCCTTACAGACGACGACAGACGACAGGGAGCAAAACAATACTGGCCCATTTGGCGGGCCAGTAATAATAATAAGTGGTCAGAGAATGTTGATGAGAAGGCCACACTGCAGTCATTTCAACCTGTACATTTCACATTATCAACATCACCAACATGAACCACTGATGAGATGATGAACTGCTTCAATTTCCCTACAACTAGCAAATACACAGCATGTACATACAAACACATAATCACAAAATATTTAAAAAATGCCTTGACATCTGAGGATAGCAAGGCGCTTGATTGTACAACCTACAATAAAAAGCAACGCATGCACCAGAAGACAAAACCACTGGTACCGAGCGCCAGTCGTGACTACCGACGGACTGCCGGAAACAGGTCACCGACCGCCAATCCGGCGCCTAATACGTACCACACACTGGCCAAGTACTGCGTCATCAGAACACTGTACAGTGAAGTCCACGTCGTCCCTGTACTCGCCAGTCATGACAAAAATTAAGCACACAAAACATAAGCATAATGTACAGCAATAAAATACATATGAAAAATTGATACATCGCATACGTCTGTTCATCAGTACCTCCACGATTCATGTATAAAACGGTATGCCAAGCCAGAAACTCAAGACAGAGGTCAACCTTTCACTGCACCGATATACTAAAGCAGCAATGCGACCTTCAACTTTCTCTTCGTCACTTCCTGCAATGCCATGGCCCACCTCTTCTGACTACCGTGGCATGCACGATCCACGTCCGGCATACGATGTCTTCTCTTATTCCATTGTACACAAGTAATATGAGAAGTAGAATACATCAGGAGGCAGCCAACCTCTCGCTGACACCGCCTCACTGAAATACCCACTTTCTCGATTAAAACTTGACCATCGACTTTATCTATTCTCTTATTCCATTGTACACAAGTAATATGAGAAGTAGAATACATCAGGAGGCGGCCAACCTCTCGCTGCCACCGCCTCACTGAAATACCCACTTTCTCGATTAAAACTTGACCGTCGACTTTATCTATTCTCTTATTCCATTGTACACAAGTAATATGAGAAGTAGAATACATCAGGAGGCGGCCAACCTCTCGCTGACACCGCCTCACTGAAATACCCACTTTCTCGATTAAAACTTGACCATCGACTTTATCTATTCGTCACTTCCTGCAATGCACGGCCCACCTCTTGTGACTACCGTAGCATATGCGGTCCACGTCCGTGAGCTTGCTGTCAGTTGTCTTTCAGTTACTGTGTAACCTGCAATAAAATTACAATTAAAGAAAACAAATGAAAACTAATAATACAATGCAGACCTACGTGCATAAAGTCTATTGCCGCGTCCATAAGTGAGACTTAATTTAAAATTCATAAATTCAATGTCTTCTCTTAATTCCATTGTACACAGGTAAGGTAATACGAGAAGTAGAACACATCAGGAGGCGGCCAACCTCTTGCTGCCACCGCCTCACTGAAATACCCATTTTCTCGATTAACTTACTGTGTAACCTGCAATGAAATTACAATCAAAGAAAACAAATGAAAAATAATAATACAGTGCAGACCTGCATTCCATTGTACACAAGTAATATGAGAAGTAGAATAATCAGGAGGCGGCCAACCTCTCGCTGCCACCGCCTCACTGAAATACCCAACTTCTCGATTAACTTACTGTGTAACCTGCAATGAAATTACAATCAAAGAAAACAAATGAAACTAATAATACAGTGCAGACCTACATTCCATTGTACACAAGTAATATGAGAAGTAGAATAATCAGGAGGCGGCCAACCTCTTGCTGCCACCGCCTCACTGAATTACCCATTTCTCGAGTAAAACTTGACATCTGAGGATAGCAAGGCGCTTGATTGTACAAACTACAAAATAAAAAGTCCACGTCCGGCAGTAGAATACATCAGGAGGCGGCCAACCTCTCGCTGCCACCGCCTCACTGAAATATCCATTTTCTCGATTAAAACTTGAGAGGTCGATACTTCCAACTTCCGCTTTGACTTCGTGTAAAGACCTGGGGACTCTGAGGAGAACACGCACCACTCAGAGTCCCAGGCACTGCGACGATTTACTCGGATTCAACCTCTTCTGAGCGCCGTGGCCTGCGCGGTCCACGTCCGGCATATGACTGGCTACTGGTGTGAAGTGCTTGGCGTAGGCTCGCTGTCGTCAGAGGTCGATACTTCCAACTTCCACTCTGACTTCGTGTAGAGACCTGGGGACTCTGAGGAGAACACGCACCACTCAGAGTCCCAGGCACTGAGACGATTTACTCGGATTCAACCTCTTCGGACCACTGTAACATGCGCGATCCACTCTACCAGTGTGCAATGCGACC
>Ga0209780_1001399_pt1 | contig 15799 bp, 9 predicted proteins | sample WorMetexBAHAMAS2_FD_187384 | JGI IMG/M metagenome (GOLD analysis project Ga0209780, IMG submission 187384) | Marine gutless worms symbiont microbial communities from Max Planck institute for Marine Microbiology, Germany - Inanidrilus exumae... | ecosystem: Host-associated > Annelida > Digestive... | reverse complement strand
AGCTATGACGGTTGAGGCGCTATGAGCCGATATTTGTCGAAATTTCGCTGTTTTAAAGGGGGTGGGTCACTTTGAACGCAAATTTCAGGGGGAAAGGGGCGTCCCCATCAACGATTTTTGGCACCAGAAATGTAGAGTCCCTGAGCTATCGTATGGTGAAAAAAATGCAGAAAAGTTCAACCGCCTGAGTAGGGTGCACCAACGTCACAGACAACAGACAGACAGACAGACAACAGACAGACAGACAGACAGACGGACGGCCGATAGCATATAGCGAACGTAACGTAGTACGTTCGCTAATAATAGGAAACCGTGAATTGTATAATTCTGAAACCGTTTAAACGAAAGGTTTTCAGGCCGCAAACGATAGAATGATTCGTGCTCGGGGGCGATGCGGCCTTATGTCAAATTAATGTGACCAATTTTTATTTTCTACCGGGATACGTAGGCTAAATACGCCGCCTTTGAGATGTGACATTTGCTTTCAGCTAATAAATGTGTTGTAACGGACTAGCGCACATCATAGGCAACAAGTTGTTGGGCCTATTAATCATAAAGCAGATAGGCAAAAAATGTCGTAAATCATAATGACACGAAATGCAGTCCATATTGCAATAGTGTTGTTTGATTCGTGACTCGAATCTATTCGGCTATAGGTTCATTTGGTGATTCGATTCAAATGTATTCGTTTCTGAAAAAAAAACACAAGTTCGATTACATCTTTTCACACAATCAAACGTTATTACCGCGCGACGCTATGCTAGGGCAGTGTATGCTGTCATCGTGTTTTTGTCTGTCCGTCCGTCCTTTACACGCCAGTATGCTCATTGTACCAAACTGCTAGAGGTAGGATCACGCAAATAACGCCATGCGATAGCCCAGGGATTGCAATTTTCTGAGCCAAAGATTCTGGCTAAATTCGAACGGGGTCACCCCGAAAGGGGGCGCCAAATAGAAGTGGGGTGAGTTACAGTCGGCAATTTTTGACAAATATCTCGCAATATCTCAGAAACAGTGCAAGATATGGCCATAGTTACTATGGAACGCTAATTCATAGGAACTCGTATGGTCTCTATCGAATGGCAATCTTTCCAGTGACTTAGAGTGTCCCCACCACCCCATTTTCGATATTTTGTGTCGCCTATCGTATCTTCATAGTGAATGGAGTTAAAGACTTCAAATTTGGTATAGATAGGTTGACCATAGCAAGTGATAGACGGTGGATGACAAACCATCCCTGAAAGGGGCGTGGGCAGGAACCAATCATATCATTCTCTGGAACGGCTGAAGCTAGAGTGATCAAATTTTGAACACAGGCAGGTTATATTAATTCCCAGCATACGGATGACAAATCTCCTTAAAATACGTGTGATCAGGGTTAAGTGACCCGTTTTAATTTTTTTGGCCCAAGTGACATTTCTGCAACGAGAAGCGAGAGTCGTTACATTTTATACACAGGCAGACTATATCATGTCCTGGCTTATATGGATAAAAAACCACCCATAAAAGGCGCGTGGTCAGAGTCACGTGATCCATTTTCAATTTTGACGCCAGCAATCATATCTCCAGAACGGCTTAAGTGAGTCGCCAAACCGTGTATATGCAGGTAAAATATATCAATATATCTGGGATGACAGACTACTCCCTAGTGGGTGTGGTCAAGGTCACGTGACCCGTTTTTTTTCAAATTTTGCTCCCAGTCATACGTTTGGAATCGGTGAAGCTAGGCACATCAAATTTAGCGTGCTGATAGACGCAGGGGAGTGCTCGTGCACGCATAGTACAATATCCCCGAAAGGGGTGTGTTCAGAGTCATGTGACCTCTTTAAATTTAGGTGATGATATGTCGTTAACGGTGCACGATTGAGGCATAGTTGCAATGAAACACTTGTTTGACTGGCAAATATCATCACACAAATTTGACGTAATTCGTTTAGTTTCTACCGCGCGACGCATAGTCAACGCATATTCATAACGCGGTATATATGCTATGGTTCTGTGTCTGTCTGTCGTCACATGCCGGTATTGTAACGAAACTGCTCAATAGATCGATCTGGTTTTCGGCATACAAAGGCTTCCCTCGGCTTATCCTACGCCTTGCTTAAGGGAATTCTGGTATCTCCAAAAATAAGGGTACTTCACTACTTATCCATGAAACCTTTTCTAGACTCTGAATTTAGCTGATATTTTTGCTTTTTCGCCATGGCATATCGACCGTCGCAACTGTTGCGAACTGCTTCGTTCTTCCTCGCAAGTTTATCATGTTGATGCACCTCTGTTTACAAAACGTTGATCGTGACGCATAGTAGTACGCCAACTTGGCCAGTTGCGTTTTAAAGTTAAGAAATAACGATGTGAATGTCCATTACTGGTTGTATCTTTCGTTATGCCACGCCTGGACTACGGAAACCCTATGGACACTTGCGGGGCTTCCTGTGTCTCAGCTTCGTCGACTCCAGTCGGCACTTAACGCTGCCGCCAGACTGATACACAGTTCACCTCGCTATATACGAGCACTTCACACCAATACTCCGGGACCTAACACTGGCCGATAGGTACAGCTCTACCTGTAACATGACCCGTTGGAATTCGAATAGCCGACTTCAGGTATAAACAACGTACGCCACTATATGCATGACGTAATGTCTATACAAATCAATGTTGTTTGGTGATACGCAATCGTGTTGTCACGATGTCTTGAAAATATGACATCGTATATCGTTACAGAACTTCGCTGAAACAAATTTTACTATAAAGGTAAGCCATAAAATATTTGTTTTTATTATAATAAGATGCATTTCGAGCAGTAATAACGACTAACTCAGAGTTAGTATTTTTTTCTGACTTTAAATCTTTAAAATGTAGAATAAAAAGAACGTAACTACAGATAGCATATACCTCGCAGACTACACTACACTTTATTTCGGTATGTAACTAGCCACCCAGGTCGACTCAGCCTTCTACCCTCCATGGCCGATTCGTCCCTTTTTGCTTCTGGGGGTGCAAAGTTCCCCAAAATGGGAGAGTTTGTGCCCAGGACGCCCCTAAACCACCATGTAAAATTTGACGCCGTTAGCTTTATCCTCGCCGGAGAAATCCGTAACCATACAAACACACAAACAAACAGTAAACGTTACATCCACACGTTGCCTATCGGCATTGTGTGGATAATTACACCATTTGACACACGTTGATCCTATAGCAAACCACGTCTCCAAGACACGAAGCAAGTTAATCGGAACAAGTTTCTGCATTAGTTTTATAAATAATCCATAATGATCCATAACATCTCATTGAGTAAATGGCACGTGAGCAGCTACTCTTCTTGAAACCAAACTGATTGTCACTAGTTATTAAAAAGTCAGCATCACGATCAAGGATACAATGCTCGAATACTTTTGAGATGGTTGGACTAATCGATATAGGCCCTACATCGAGAGTCGTCGGCAGTAACTGACGTGCTTTAAACACGCTCGCTATTCTTTAATATCGGTATGCATATGTATGTGTATGACTGTCCAAACCGCAGCCAAACGTAGTTAATATGCATAATCATATTAAACAACTTAGCTAATATACACGACAGTAAACAGTGACTATAAAAGAGATGTTCTACCATTAAACCGCTTTATCTTACTAATGGACTTTTCAACTAGTTCAGCATCAAACATTGTAAAAATCGTGAATTACACAGCCTCAATGATTTGCACGCATATCACAATACACGCCCTTCAACATTGCGTCACCAGCTACAGTATTTACCGTACAGGCCGGTGAGAAATGCGACAAAAATGCTCCGCTATTGCGGCGTGATCAGTAACGCCGTTGACATGATTTATCGAACGGCCGCCACGCTCTAATTTATAAACCCAACATTTCCAAAATGTTTTACCTTGTTTTTGGAGAAGGGCCTCGTGCAGCTCATTTGTAAAAATTTGTTTTTCTTGCCTTTGTTTGTTGCGAACCTTATGACGGTACGCGGCTTTGTCTTTCCTATAGCGGTCAAATATCGGTCCTGAACGGGGCCTGTACCTTCACTGACTTTTGTTTAAGTTTGATCAATAATAGAAAATCGTATGTGGCCCATGGAATGACACCATTGCAAATGCCCTTGAATGACCTTGAAGGTCACTTCTGCTGTTTGAAACCTTGCTAACTCCCATAACTTGGCGCGTCGCGCGGTCCTCTGCGGTAGCTGAGTCTCTTGCCATCTTTCACGTTAATCGGTTTCAGCATTTGTACAACTGGCTGTGGTCGGTCATTCTCATGTCTTGAATAATCATCTTCTGCATTTTCAATCGATCCATTTGATGTAATATTACTGTATTATTGACAGCGAGAGGCCGTAACGTATTTCCTATGTGATGGTGGGACATTCACCCATATTTGGGCCATGTCCCCGCTCTGGCTATGCGCGCGTTGATCTATGCGCCTAGAGTGTCAACAATCGTTGTCGATGAGTTTACGAAAATCGTGAACGTTGGCCTGCTTGAGCAAATGTCACTGAGATTTATCACTTTTGCGTGCACCACACAAACATCAATACATACTGGTTTAAGCATTTTTAGAGGTAAGCAGAAGTGTAATTATTAACACTCTCATTTCTTCCCACTTCCATCCGGTATTTCTTGTTTTGATTTTCACTCTCGGATATATTCCTATTTCATCCCATTTCGAATAATTATCCCCGTTTCCTGCCTTCTAATTATCAATAGAATTGTCAAACAATAAAGTCGTTGTATTTCTGACATAGGCAATGTCATTTTTGTGAAAGCGATTTCTGTTTCATTGTATCAGCTCTTATTAGCGAACATGAAATCACGTTCACGTTCGCTATGTGCTATCGTCTGTCCGTCTGTCGTCTGTAACGTTGGTGCTCCCTACTCAGCCAGTTGAAATTTTTGGCAATTTTCCTTCGCCGTTTGGTGCCTTGGCATCCGTTGACATTCACCGAAAATTTTACGGAGATCGTCCCAGAGGAACCCCTCTGTCTGGGGGTTTAAACGCAAGAGGGGTAGAGAAATATGACGGTTTCTGACAAATCAAATGCTATAACTCCGAAACGGTGCAAGATAGGAGGTAAGTTAGTAACAATCACTAATAGGAGGTCGTACATGAGTATTCTATTGGCACCAAAATCGGTGACCTTGAATGACCTTTAACGGCGAAATGACCCTTATTTTGCGTTATTTTACCGAATTTGTAGTTTCCGAGGCGCACTACGTAAAAGTGGTTGACAAAGCCATAACTATGGATAATTTACGATTAATATGTCTAGTAGTAAACGTCTGCAGAGGGACCGCGCGACGCCCACGGTATAAATATTCTATAACTGCAAGGTGGAAATTCTGTAGCAGATTCATAAATTCAAGACTTAATGCGCAGTACTTGCCTAGCTGTCGTGTAATTTGTTAAACGAAGTAAGTTCTCTTTTTTGGTATTTTGAAGTACGTGTGCGATATCGTCGTAAAAAGTTCACGTTCGCTATCTCATCTCCTGATGAGTTCTTGTAATTAGAGTAATACGATCCGTCAAGAATCGAACAAAAAGCCTGAACAAGCCTAAATATGGCAACAAAATGCTGACGCGGACAAAGACAATTAGCCTACACGGGAAATTTTGGGGAACAATAGCGTTTCTTCCTATTCACAGAAGACCATTACCTTTCCGTTCCCATGTGAAGGGATTATACATTCCCATTCCCATTTTAATCTTATGAAACCCACGGCATTCGGTAGCCTATAAACTAACAAAGGCCTACTGGAAGTTTACCTACCGTGCTACATTGTCAGATCTAAAGCTATGGTCTTAGCATGGTTGACTTGCAGCGTAAACTATTCAAACAGATAGTCAGAGATGTTAAACGAGGCCAGATGCTCGAGGTCGAGGTCGAAACCAAGTGCGAACGAAAATAGTCAATTATGCATGTCAGCAGTCATTATCACTGTCATCATGTAGAACAACCAACAACACAATGTCATCGCTAAGTTTTGCTATCACCTGAAGTGACCGTCTACAGTGCACATTGGCGTGGATGCGTGGTCACTATAAGCAAGGAAATAGAACATGATGTTAAATTTTGATTCGAGGCCGAGGCCAAAACCTTAAGGCTTGAGGCCAGAGTGGCTCGAGGCCGAGGCCAAATTTTTGGACTCGATGCCAGTCTGGCCTCGAGGCTTTAACATCACTGCAAATAGGACTAACATGTTTTGCTTTATTTTTTGGTGGCCACTCATCTTCTACAGAGGAAACCGTATTCTGATTACGAAACTTACTTCTGAGTACGAAACGCAATTTTCTGAAGGCGAAACTGTTTATATGGAGTATAGCTATGGATGTAGTCAGACCGTATCGTATCGTATCGTGTTATATAGACCTACTTAGGCCTACTGTATAGTCTTGTGATGAAAAAAATGAAAATATGCCAGCATTCGGCGAAGTTACTTTACGACTCGCAGTAGCTATCCATCCGATTTTTCGTGTCAACCTGTAGTTAATCACGGCTACCAACGCACACGGCTGCAGTCGTAACTTCTGACGCGAAACAGGCCTACCATTTCGACGACGAAATCGTTCCAAAGTCCAGGATTGCGAAGTTCCGCGGATATCCCGTATAGCCACAACTGTATCGCAACCGACAGAAAGAACTACTATATGGGCTACCCATTGGCATACTGTGTACAAAGTTTCGCCTTCAGATAATTGCGTTTATTACTCAGAAGTGAGTGTCGTAATCAGAATAGCGTTTCTTCTACAGAAGATTGGTTGCCTCTGTGTGCCATCATATTATTTACTTTATTTACTTGAATCGTACGCAATCGATGGCAGTAGTCACATCATTAGCACTTAACCAGGGCCGGTTTAGCGCTATGCGAGCTATACGGCCGCCAATTTTATAAAGGGCCGTCAAATTAGGGCCACCATTTTTGTCTGAGGATTGCAGAAAGAAACCTAAGTGCCCGTGTTGATTGCGTCATCCTGTGCGTTTAGCCATTTGGTAGAACTCCGACTAGTGACAGACAGACAGACAGACAGACAGACAGACCGACCGACGGACGGACACAGAGAGAGAGAGTCTATACCACGCTAGCATAGCACAGTGAAAATGTGCGTCGTTCTTAAACAAGACCAAAATGGCTTCGTAGAATGACTCATTATATTATGAGTATGGCCACTTCGTGTCACTGACGTGTATCGGCGTACCGAGATTTCGATTTCCTATTGCTGTAAGAAAGGTAAAGGTGTAGATTTGTATAGCACTTAATTCTGAAACTAATCTCTAAAGTGCTCAGGATCGCACGTGTTAAAGGGATCACACAGTTTTACTTGCAACCCACGCGCTTATCCACGGATGGAATGAGCCATCCTGCTTTTAATCTCAGCCGCAGAACATCACCGCACTTTGGCCGGTACCCATTTCTCATTCTGCAAAGGGTAGGAGGCTGAGTCCGCCTGGGTAGCTGGTTACCGCCCGAATACGGTCACCCATCCCAGTACCAGCCGGCCGAGTGCGGCGGCCGGGGATCAAACCCACGATAACTGAGTCGCAAATCCGACACCATAGCCACTAGACTACCAAGCCATTTATCACGCAATGCATCGCTCTGTGTATTAAATTTTGTAGGTCATCCATAGCAACATTATTGCTAGTGATGAGTAAATCGGATGACAATCGATGCTCAGCAGATGCCGGACATGTCAGTGTCAGAAAACAGACAACCCGTCCACCGTTTCGTCGTGTACTTCATGTGCAACAGTCGCCGGGATTTCTCGCGGAACTTCGCAATCCCGGACTTTGGAACGATTTCGTCGTCGAAATGGTAGGCCTGTTTCGCGTCAGAAGTTACGACTGCAGCCGTGTGCGTTGGTAGCCGTGATTAACTACAGGTTGGAACGAAAAATCGGATGGATAGCTACTGCGAGTTGTAAAGTAACTTCGCCGAATGCTGGCCTATTTTCATTTTTGTTTCATCACAATACAGTAGGCCTAAGTAGGCCTATATAACGCGATAGAATGATACGATAGGCCTATATTTATGTGAGCTAAAAACTGACGGGAGGGCCTGCTTAATCTAGCGCAGTGGCGTAACTTTGGTCGGAAAAGTGGGGGACCAAGCTCGAGGTGAACTTATAAAGTGCAGGGTCTGTCCCTTCACTCCAAAAAGTGGGGATACGGACCCCCGTTCCCCATGAAATTACCCTTATGATGTAGCGCACGGAATTAAGGATCCAACAATACCGTAAATATGTCGCTACCTTACCTTGTGAAATACGTGACGTCTTTGTAAAATAATCAGTGGAGAGACTGGCCAACTGCCAGTTTTTTGCACCAGTTTGTTCATGTACCTATGTAAACTGTAACTAACTGCTTTTACCCGCGCGACGCTATGCACGGTATTAGCTGTCATCGCGTGTCCGTCGATCTGTCCGTCCGTCCGTCTGTCTGTCCGTCCGCAAGCCGGTATTGTATCAAAACGGCTAAACGTATGATTACAGAAATAAAGCCGAACGACTTTGTTTTATGATGCAAAAGACCTCTACGAAATTCCGATGATAACACCACCAAGTGGGCGCCAAATGCAGGTGGGATAGGTACAATTGCGTTTTTCGACCGGCCGAGAAATCTCCTGTTAAAACGCCTTACCGCCGAATAATTGTGTCCATCCGCCACAATGGTCCGCGTCCACAACGGTGCGCGCGCTGGCGGGCGGAGAAATATGCGATGTCATCAACAACTTAGTGGTGGTCGAAATCTGATGACAACTTGATTAATAAACGGAAATGATGATGATGATGAAGTACGTACACCGACAGTGAGAATGACAATAACAATGTGTTTATTAATAACTTGTGGCCAAGACAGCCAAATAACCAAAAAAGAAAACGAAATAACCACAAACACGCAATATTACATAAACGAAATAATGCCATATATACATATAAATATATACATACAAATATACATACAAATATAAATACATACATATCCAAATGAAAAGAAAAGTAGTGGGATATTTGTAGTTAATGACGGAGGGCCAAACACCATGTCGTTGGTTTTTACTGGTATACGTGTCGGATATTTCAGGTGATGTGTATGTACCTGACGTGTACGTTGATATGGGTCGGTGTTACCTTATTACCTGGATTATATGCCGTGTCAATGACTCACATCGGAATCTGGGCGGCGCTATTGTGCTTCGTGCTGTTTGAGGGATATGGACCTATATCCGGAGCCTCCATGAGTCCTGCACGCACCTTCGCTTATTTTGTTGCCGGTGGATTCACGGCAGCCAGGGGTATGCCGTATTTATGATTTTTAACCGCGCGACGCTGTGCTAGCGTGTCTGTCTGTCTGTCTGTCCGTCTGTCCGTCACAAACCGGTGTTGTACCGAAACGGCTGAACAGATCGAGCGCTTTTTGGCACAGATGCTACCCTTCAGCTTATTGTACATTGTGTTGGAAGGTAATTTGGCTGTTACCATGAATAAGGATACTACTTTGTGGAACTTTATCTCAAACTCTGGACTTACGAATTTCGCAACTGCCCGTTGACCGTCACAAGTGATGTCAACTTTTAGGTGGACGCTCATTGTGATAAACTGGCGACGGTCGTCCGTCAGCACGATGGGCTGGAGGCTACGCGTCGCGCGGGTCTAACTGCGTAAACTGAGACGTGTGGTTTATTTGCCATTCATCCGTTTGTTCATTGGTGTATTATTTTAAATTATCGTTTATCATTTGCACCGCGTGGTTTTAACAGTATGAGTAAGTGAAATTATGTTGCTGATGATGGCATTGTGGATCACTTGATGATGATGATGATGACTCGTTCTATGCCATGATTATAGGTACTATAACATGCTCTGATTTTTGATTGACTGTGAAGGGAAGTTTATTCATTGAATTTGTTCACACTATGGTGAAGACCAGAGATGTGCGGACGCGGCGGACGCTTCCGCTGACAGACGGACGGACGCCAGACCGTTACATTACATTATTTCCTTTGATTATATTTTTTCTTATTTTTCGTTTCTGGGCTGTGCGCTAGATTAAGCTGGGTATCTCGTCAGCTTTTGAGCGCACGTTAATCTACCGTATCGTATTACGCTTTCCCTTATGGACGCGGCCAGCGTTATAATCGTTCGGATAATAAGTATTTTTAGTCGACGTATGTTTGCAGCGCTAGTGTACACGGTTGCTGAGTTTGGCGGATCAGCTTTCGGCGCAATGATCGCATATTGGTGAGTTTAACTGTTTCGTTGTACAGAATTTCTATCACAAACATGTTGAACGTCATAAACATCCGTTCGAAGCTTTGACGATCTTGGTGTGTCAGTTTTTATGGGAAACTGCGCGTCATTCTAGACGCCCATGAAATGTTTAGTCGAAAAGCATACCTATTCGGTCAACAAGGTGCTCGTGATTTGGGCTTTTCAATCCCTTCCTTGGACCTAGCTGAATGGGCTTTGTCGTTGTAAGTGCAAACGTGATTGGCACTCGGAAGTCCGTTTTTTGCTGACGGGCTGATGTGATTATCAATATCTTTCGTCAAGTGTGTGTTAAACCACTGTCTGGAGTGGTATAAGTGACTAATTAACGAACTTAGACTACGACGGGCAGTGGTTTAATACACTTATTTCACCGTCGAATGAGTCATCAGTGTGGTGTCTTTTGTTTGTCACAGCTTAAGGAGAAGTTGGGGTAGCGTATTGTTAGTGCAAGGCTGGCGCTACCCCGACCCTTCCATTCTCTTTCCCTATCCACACCACTTTACCCAATCTTTCCACTCCTCGCGTCCTTCCACCGGGAACCTATCCCTGAAATTTATCGACAGGGTGAGTGGCAGAGCTGAAAACTCCTCAGCGGGTTAGGGGAGACCCCTAAATCCAAATGGCCTTTTGTGTTTGAGACTGCCCAAAAAAGCCAACAGATACTGGTAGTGCCCACTGCTGCCAGCAACTGTTCGTACCGCGTACCAGGCGTTCGATATTTGGCCGTCGAGCTTCTGCGTTGTTAGCAGGGTGGTTTTGAACTCTTTAACTCGTTACCCTGCAGTGTTCGTGATTCAACACGTTCCGTTGACAGTTTGCGGCGTAATAAAAGCAAACTTATCTCTTTTAAGTATATTAACGTACACAGCGCATTAACAGCGCTGCGGTTATGTGCTGTATAAATTTACGATTTGATATCGACATCGATATGCTGTAGGCTGACACCTACTGAAACGAACATATCGGCCGTTGTTCCCGGGCCTGGAGTAACAGACGGAATGGCAATGGTCATTGAGGCCGTTCTCACGTTCAACCTGACATTCGTGGGGCTGGTCGTCACTGATCCTCGAAAACCTTCGCTGTTATCAAGCGCTGTTACCGGCTTCTCCATAGGCACCGGAACTTTGGCTGCCGTAAGTTTTTGCCATAACAAGTCAAGTAATAATAACAAATGGTCAAAGTAATTTGACGAAGTCGCGTCGCCCCCGCACACGAATCGGACGTTCAATCGTTTGCAGCCTATAAACGTAGGGAAACACTCTAAAAAGTACCCCTTCCCGTTGGGATCTGGAACCCATCTAAAACTTGGTTCCTTGGGCCTATCCAGATCTTTAATCCAAACGGCATCTCGATCGGTTCAGCCGTTTTGCACAGCTCACGGTAGAGTGTCCCTATATTTTACAATGGGCCGCCAATCCCCCAAAACAAATTGCACCTTCCCCTTGATGGATTGGTACCCACCCCATCTAATAATGGTTCCTTGGGCCCACCTGACTCAGCCTCCAAACGGTATCTCAATCGGTTCAGCCGTTTTTGCAGGGCTCACGAACGTGACTATCAGACACACGAAAAGACACGCTACTCCGTGTGTTTAGCTATTATAGGCGTAATAATAACAGTGAACTTACAAAGCGCGTTTTTCTGAAACAAACACACTAAATGCGTTCGGTTTGCTAACATGAAGAGAAAAAGTGGTGGTACGCAAGACGTTTATAGAGTGTATCTTTCGATAGCTTGCATTGTCACTTCAGCATGTTCTAGTCTTTCGTCTTTTCTTTTCCTCTGCACTTCTTATCACTTTAGACAGAAAACGAATGAATAAGTTCTGGACATCCGTGTTATTTCAGTTAATGACAACTATAACTGAAATTAAGTAATAATCTAGTTAACTGTAACCACATAGCTGTAACCCTATTTCAGAGGAAATAACTAAAGAAATAACGATAACAATGACAGTAGCTGTATAATTGTAGGCCTAAATGTAAGTGAAAACATAGCTGAAATAGCACTGCCATGGATGGGCTAATGTATGGGCGAGCTGTGTCTGTTCAGGGCACTCACACGGGAGGAATTCAGAATCCGTCATTGGCGATGGGACCATGCGTCGCATCAGGAAACTTCTCACGTTACTGGGTATGTCAAAGTGAAGTTGGGAAACTCAATGACAACTTCACTTTCACTTTTCAATACATAGATTACATCCATAGCCAAAATGAACGTTTGCGTCCTGTGAACGTAGTTTAACATTAGACTTATGCCTTTGATTTTTACCCGCGCGACGCTATGCTAGCTCAGGTATTAGCCGACATCGTGTGTCCGACTGTGTGTGTGTGTGTGTCTGTCACACCCCGGTATTGGCTAAACGTAGGATCACGCAAGCAACACCACGTGATAGCCCAGGGACTAGTTTTACTGACGCCAACAGTCGTTGATAGGCGACCCCCATTTCCCCTGAAATTTGCGCTCATAGTGACACAACCCCCTTTCGAACACAACGATTTCGACCAATATCCGCTCATAGCGCCTCAACCGTGACAGCTGGTGAAAAAAAGTTCAATTAGCACTAATAGGAAATTGACCACGCGCTTTCTAACGAGCCATAGGTGAACCGTGTACGTTACCCCTAACTCCCCCAAAGGGTGGCACAAAACGTAGGCCTATTTTGCTGTTTTTGCCAGTAAAATTCAACTTCTGTCGAAAGAAGTCTGCCTCTAAGTTCTTTTTGTGAAAACTTGCAGCGGCAAGGTTGTAGCCACATCATTCCTCTATCTAACGGTCTATAGATGTATTGCGGGCGACTGCCGTTTGCCGTGATGCAGCGCGTCGCGCGGGTTCGTCGGCGACGGCTGAGCTACTTGCGGAACGTGACCTGATTAAACTGAAAATGAACTACGATGCCAAAATATAGGCCAAAGATCATTTTATTCAAAAGTTATGGCCTGGTCACACACACGCACACATACACACGCTCACCATCACCCACACACAGACACACCTGACCTATTGCTCTACCTGGACCACTAATGTGGTCGACGTAAAAGTCACTGCTATGACGCATTACGGTTATGCTGCGAAGGACAGTAAGAAGTGGTAGTCTTCACACGTGCCAGGGTTAGACCTACTCACTAACGAGAACTAATAGTGAGTATGCCGAGGTGATGCCCAGGCAGACTTTTCAAACACATCCGGAACTAGAAAAAACTGTCCTCGACCGATGATCGAGGTCAGACCGACCGCATTACTGCGTTAAAACGCCCACACGCGTCGGACATCGACCTCTGAGCTTGATCTATGACCTTTACGCTCAATCATAGGCGAGCTACGGTCGTGATCCCTCCCCCACACAAACTCACTTTCAAAGGTCAATCATTTCAAAAGCTAGAGTGGAAACAATCGAACAGACGGACGGACAGACGGACGATACTAATTGCTATGCCTTCCCGGCTAAGGCGGTCGATAAATACTTGATGACCACTACAAGCCGGTAAGGTTTCGGCTATTTCTCGCATGAGAGAGATTATCGGCCGTAAATTGTCACCTCTTGAAGGGATTAGATTTGTACAGTGCTTAATTATGAAACTCTGCTCTAAATCGCTCAGGATGGCACGTGATAACGATGGATCACAGTTTTACCTGCCACCCACACGTTTATCCACGAATGAAATGAGCCATCCTGCCTTTACTGCCAGCCGCAGAGCATCACCGCACTTTGGCCGGTACTCATTGCCCGTCCCACAGAGGGTAGGAGGCTGAGTTGGCCTGGGTGGCTGGTTACATACCGAGGTGGTATAACCGTCTGAAGACGGCCGGGATCGAATTCACGACCATTGAGTCGCAAGTCGGACGCCCTAAGTCCCTATGACCACTAGACTGCTGAGACAGCTATCTCTTATATGGGCCACCGTGTTTGCATTTATGTTCGGGCAGCCGTACATCGTCGGTCCGTACATAGGAGCGACTACGGCGTCCGTGTTCTGGATGAGCGTCAACTATATCCGTTACAACTACGACCACAACTACAAGCAACTGAACGACGACGTCGGCCATGACAGGTCACGTGATGGTGACGTCACAGAACGACGCTGTACGGAGGACGACCCACGTGAGTAAGCAACTACTTTCAACTACTTTCGTCATTTACCGACCGCTTCATTATTTACTGCATTGGTGGTCCAGGCCGAGCTATTGTTCCGTTGTGTGTGTCTGTATGTCCGGACCATTATAACTTTTGAACGACACCTTTTGATCTAGATATTTGGCGTGTGGGGGTTAATCTTGACCATATCTACGTCACGTCAAGGTCAAGGTCTCATAGGTCAAAGTTTGATGTCACAGGATGAAAATGTTCCATTTTCTGCTACGGATGCAGATGATTGATTGAAAAGCGAAGGTGAAGTTGTGAAAACTGGTTCTTAGGCCTACATCGTGGCTGAAAAGCAGATCTTAATTGGAAAATGTAAATAATACAGTCAGCCGATAATTCAAGGTCAGCTTAAATGTTGCTAAAATGAATTATGTAAACATTCTGCGAGGCAGAAACACGTTAGGTTCGATTAAAGTGGTGTTTCCAAGCCTCCAATAGCCAGGGCTGGAAAACCTAGTTTTAAAACAGTTATTTTTAGGTTTTTAGGTTTTTAGTTTTTTTCTACGAAGACCGATGTCGCCAAACACGAAAGTGTGACCCAAAAACATCTGAAATCTGCATCCCATAAGACTCATACAGTAGTGTACACGGTATGCTCTTTTCCGTTTCATGGATTACAGCATACAAAAATAAAATTACAGCATTATTTTTACTGGGTGTAAAATTTAAATAAATAAAAATAAAATAGTAAAATAAAAACCTAAAAACCTAAATTGTTTTAGGTTTTTAGGTTTTGCAAAAACCTAGTCGCGGTGGGTAGGGTTTTCACCGACGTTTGTCTGTCTGTCTAGCTACCATCGCCTACATAAGCATTTTAAGGGACTGTTTTTATTAGCGCACCCTGTACATTCACATCTTTTATTGTATTATTGTTTTACTCGACTAGGCGTCTTTAATGTTTACTGTGACTGGGACGAGTTGAGGCAATTTTTTGTTTTTTAAAAGTAAATATTTCATACATACTCGGTTTACTATTTAGACTGAATACATGTATTGTAATATCTGGCTATAATAAGTTTAAGATCCCCTTAAAACTCGACTGCTGGCGGATCAGTCCTGGTAACAAATCCTGGCAATTTTCCCCGGTTCTTCTGGACAGTTTTCCTGTATTATTATCGTTTGCTACGCCCATAGAAAGACATCTCTAAACGACTGAAATTGAAATATAATTGAAGTAAAGTCTCGGCCCACATTTGCAAATCCGACGCTGTCTTAAATGCCTGGGCCCGATTTACAAAATATCTTAGGACAAACTTAGAAAAAAAAACTTAGAATAAAGCGTGACTTAGGAAAATTGTAAGAAAAACTTAGGATGAACTTACGCAAAACTTAAGAACAACTTAATAAGAAAAATGCAATTTCTCAAAAAATAAAGTCTTAAGA
>Ga0209780_1001398_pt1 | contig 15799 bp, 9 predicted proteins | sample WorMetexBAHAMAS2_FD_187384 | JGI IMG/M metagenome (GOLD analysis project Ga0209780, IMG submission 187384) | Marine gutless worms symbiont microbial communities from Max Planck institute for Marine Microbiology, Germany - Inanidrilus exumae... | ecosystem: Host-associated > Annelida > Digestive... | reverse complement strand
AATCTTACCTTAAAGGCGCGATATGACCTACATTGTGTTGAAAGCGCCGTTAAACTCCAACCAACCAACCAACCGTCAGGGACTATGGAACCGGCTTGTGACCCTCGTTTGTGGAATAATTACGTAGGCCTGAAGAAGACATAATTCCACGTCTTTATAGAAGCGTAGGTCTATTATGATTCTATGAAGGTATGAACATCATCAAGCAAAAAGCTTTATACGCCGTAACGCCGGTCAGCTTTCAAATGTAGGCCTAACTGTATAACTATACACTGCGGTTCAAGAAACGCCCCCCCCCCGTTATTCATGAATGTTATTGTAGTTTTTTTACAAAATGACTGATTTCTATAATTTTTGGCATGTAGCGTCCTAAACCAAAGTTACACATTACATTTACAGTTGCACAGTCTAAAACAACATCCAGTTTATCTGCACAACCAGTCCGAGTTTAAGTTCACTTACTATAGCAAGTGTTCAAAATGTCCTTTTTTATTCACACAGCCCTGATTAGTTTCTTCCGCCATTCGTCAATAGCCTATACGTGGGCTATCCATCACGTATGAGTAGCGGCAGTTCCGATCACCTTGAGTGACCTTCAAGATCATAAACCTATTGTACGCCTTTTCAAATGGGATTTTATTCGTACACTTCATCGCAGCAATTGACAACATTTCAACTGGCATAGCGCGTCGCGCGGTCCCTCTGCGGTAGCTGAGCTTTGTTTGACAAAGATCGCCGCTGTGGAAGAAAGTCTGTCTTCCACCTTGGTAGTACCGAACTACCGATTAGTACGACTGTGCGCAGTGTACAAGTAGACTTTGCCTACATCCATAAACGTTCATTCTACTGGGTTCAAGTACCAGCTGGAAGTGGAAGATTGTTTGTAAACTGTAGTCATGTGAAATTGTATAGTTCGTTTTCATGTTTTTTAGTCAGGAAAGGTGAATGAATATGTCGAACATACATAATATCGGAAAACCAAATGACGGAGAGGTATTGGTGTGACAAAGCATTATCTGCTGATTGAATGTAGAATAGTGATATGTAGTGGGGGCGTGGCCGGGAAGAGCGCCGAAAGTGCGAATCGTAGATTGCGAGCGCGACAGGCGCGAGCCGTCGGGGTCCGGCATGGCGTATGGGGAGTGTCGTGAACTCCCCCAGCAGGGTCCGGGGCAGAGCCCCGGCCGCCAGCGATTTTTTCATACAGATAAAATCTGAGCTAACTTTTGGCCACTGATGAGTAAGCATGCGGCTGCAGAGATGGGCAAATCGGGACTAATCCGCGACACCAAGCCAAAAACGGGACAAATGGGCGTCCCGGGAGAACTGTGATTTTTTTACGGGACACGTCGTTAAAAATCAGGACTGTCTCAGAAAATCGGGGACGTATGGTCACTTTAGAGAGAGCATAGGATGGGAGACTTAGGATCTTTAATGACAGTATTAGCAAAGAGTTTTCTGATCTCTGAAATTATTGCCCATATGGCCAATTATCCATCAGTGAGGGGAGATTTCCTGCTAAGTTTAAGTCAGCATCTGTAACACATTTGCTTACAAGTGACCACTGTGATAAGACAGCACCTTCCAGCTACAGACCAGTTTCAAATATAAACGTGATATAATCTGCATGAACAAAGTGTTCAATAATTATTTGACACAGTTGATGTGGTTGCTGCATTGTCTGCCACACACCATGCCCCCATGTGAGAGTACAAAGATTCCAGGGAAGCATACATACCTATGCCAGTTTAGAGATGTGGTGTAGCTGGCCATCCTGCAGGTTTTGCAATGTCTCGGCAATGCTTGTGGTTTGTAATTCACGTTTCCAATTTATTCTTAGCATTTTGGTGGAAAACTTGTGACACTGACTCACAGTTGCAATGCTATGATGCTTTAAACTCCATGCAGTTTTTTTCTGAAATACCCTGTATGTTTCTGCCTATGAAGTGTAATAATTGCTGAGGTATTAAGATTCGGTTAGCTGCTTTTCCAGAGGGTAACATGCAACACTACCTTTATGGTTTGATGTTAGCATATTTACATGAAGCAGCTCAAGTGATAGGCAGTAGTGTGCACAACAGTGTGCTACTTTAGGTAATTTGGTATTTATATTTCACACAAATTACAGGGTTAACTCCAAGGTGAACCCAAACATGCACATCACACGCAATACAAGACGACACTGAGCAACCATCATATGGCTCTGCTTTGCATATAACGTTGACAGATGCCTCATCAATCATCACGTGTGAATGTAAAATTTGTTCTATATCTTAGCCCACTTTCTCTGTTTGCCGCAATCACAAAGATATGCGTGGGAAAACATTTTAACATTTAGGGGTACCTTGAGCAAGATATTTTGCAGGTCATACATGCCTTTCTCAACACCCAACTAGCCGTATGAAAGCACAGACTGAACTGCAATGTATACAACAATTGTGTGATTATTGTGTAAGTACGCTGATACTGATAGTATAGCTATTCAATGAAGGCATGTGAATGCATTTCACGCAGTGCGGTTGGTACATAATGAAGGGTGGACGGGATCTGCTAACCATAACCCTAGTTCCCGCAGTCCTGCCCCATCCCATGTTTTGTCCTGTGCCTTTAGTGTTCCAGTGCAATAATCTTTCCATGCATTTTGCCATTAAGTCAAGTGAAAACGTGTCACAAACAAATCACCCCACTGCAGAACATAAGAACCCGTGTGAATAGTGAATGCACCTAAAATAAAGCAAATGTGACAACATGCAGACATTTACTCATCACTTTTGTCCTTCAGATTCAGCAATTGGTCAGTTGTGTGTGTGTGTAAGTAAGTGTTTTTGTAAGGTGACGTATATCAAAAGCCACAGTGTGTGTGTTTGTGTGTGTCTGTATTAAATGACTGTTGGTCTAGATATCATACGTTGGCTTAACATGACCTTCTTTAGGTCATGCTCAAAGGTTGAGGTCATAGTTCAAGGACACAGATTCCTTTTTAGCTGTGGATGCACATTACTAGATGGAACAACCAACTGCGGCAAAAAAGCAGACCTTATTTTGAAACTGTAAATAAGTAACAGCCAGCTAGTTGATTGCTTTTAGAGTTCTCTGTGCTGAAATGGTTAGTGTGACCTCGATTGAGGCTTAATACAGTGTGTCTCAAAAAAAATGACACTGCTTTGGCTTGCTACAACTTTCACGTACATCAACCAATTTTGATAATTTTTGGCAGAAATGTTGCTAAGAAAACAACTTAAACAAGCAGTCAAATGTACTTTACTTTCCCACCTCACCTAACTAATGCTCCTGCACTACCTAGGGAAACAGAAAACCAAAAATTGTGTCTTTTCACTTAAATGCTGAGAGTTATTTTGCCACCAGACACAGAAAACACATTCATATTATCACTTGGTCACTGCTGAACCACCCTTCATTCTCACAAGAATCAGCCGTATGCACCAAACAAAACCGACGTCTGTTACCACATACTCATCATTCACCAAGTCTGTCGTGATGTCGATCGCTGTGTCAAAAGTTGGAGTTGTTCCTTGTCGAGTCTCAAGTGAAAAGTCAATGGACAGTATTGGTGGGATATCTTACTATCTCAACAAATGTTAGATGTTATCAAACGCTTTGTCGACAACAATATTATTTGCCTTTCAGCAACACAGCTCATGCATGCACCAGTGCATGGTGTGTGCAACATAGTTCAACAGCTGCTGCGCAAAACCCTCAGCTTCATTTCTCCTGAGCTACAGCCCCCAACAGGCCAAAGGTGAACTCAATTAATTACGAGATTTAGGGAGTCTATATCAGCAACAATATCAGTTTCAAGTCAACGAAATTGAAGAAATCAAGCGGCAACTAGTTGAACTCTGGAGAAGCAGTAATGCAACATTTGAGTGAAAAAGATGCGATTTTCGTGTTTCCATGTTTTGCTAGGTAGTGCAGAAACACTAGTTAGGTGAGGTGAAAAAATAAAGTACTGTTTGACTCCCTGCTTTCTTGGCAACATTCTTACCAAAGATATCAAAATTGGCTGATGCATGACGACGTTATAGCAAGCCGAAGCAGTGTCGTTTTCTTGAGACACAGTGTAGTTAACTTTAGTGAGTCGGTCTGCTACTGTGACACATAATGATAAAGACTGCTGTGTTTACAGTTTGAAGTTCGTGAGGATGAGGAACAAGGAGTAAAGCTGGGTCAGATAATTGATCTCCTCCTTGCAGCTGGGTATTTCCGAGTCAGAATAAAAGGCTTGTCATCTTTTGATAAGGTAACAACTAACATCAATCTGTTTGACTGTTTTTGGCATCTGTATATATGTGGTACTCATCTCTGCTGGTTTTTAGCGGACATTGATGTTATTCAGCATTTTTAAAAGTTGATATAAGATTCCTGTACTGTTATCTCTACACATGTACTACTGTAAATGATATCAATAGAGCAACCCACACACACTATTTGATGGCAATTTCTAGCCAGTTTCTCCTACCGTCACTTTTTCTAAATCCTTATAGGTTCGTTCGTTCGTTCGTTCGTTATTGCGGCCAGAGGTCCAGCCTACTCTGAACCTCAGCACTGAGACCAGGTAGCAGTCCAGTGCGCTTGCCCAGGGAGAGGAGGGAATTGGTAGGTGTGTGTGTGTGATGTGTGTGTGTGACGTGCAGGGAAGGAGAGCTAAGTAGGAGTGAGCAGCTTGTCAGGTATTTTTAAATTGTGCCCTCTCTAGATGTGGCCTACTGTCTGGCTTAGCCCTGACTGGTGCTGTGTGTTGCTTCCAGCCAGAGGCCAGCCAAGTCCATTTACTTCAGCCATGCCAGCACGGCCAACACCCTGACGCTACTTGATCAAGGCGTCGGCAACGGTCACAGTTTATAGAGACACCATCGAACTCTCATTTTCCTGGTCTCTGTTTATCATGTGCATAGGAATTAGTTGAAGTAATTCTTTTGTTAGGCGGATGTGCCCAGGCTGAGGTTTGAACCCTGGCCACTGAGCGCGTCACACTCTACTGCACATGGCGCCCGAGTGCTTTGACCAATGGGCTACATGGGCAGGTCAAACCCATGTAGGACTGACCAAAATTTTTCAGTCTGTTTAATCGCATCCAACTGTGTCGCTGCTGCTTCAGGCGACCCCCGTTTAATTCCTTCAGTTTGTAAAACATTTAATCCAGTTAGTACGATCTCCGTGTTCAATATTCCAGAATTATCATATGAGTCTTCTTTTCCTAATCACTAACGTTTCTGTTTCCAGTCACAACATTTCTCTGAGCTTTCCATTTGTCTGTCTTTCAAAATAAACTCACATTTCCAGAGCTCTGATCGTGCATATTTTAGTTCTGTACAACGTTGTTTTGGTCTTGCTACCTCACACAAGATTTATATACTTTGCCTTTCAGTTTTCACATGAAGTCTTTACCAATTAAAATCCCTGAGCACTTTTCATCCGTGATATCAGAGCTGAGTCACATGATGCAGTACCTGCATCTGCTTTCAGTATGTTACCTAGGTAACAGTAATCTGCCATTTCTAACAGTACCCATTTTCCAGTTTGGCATTGTTAACCTTGTTTGTAGCAGTGTACTTGTGGCACAGCATTTGCATATGAACAGTGGGCTTGCTAAAATATTATGAATACAATATTTTTCTTTTACTTACTTATAGTGGCTTTATACATGCTCCTTTATTGTTATGTGTAGAAATTTTTATCTTGTTTTAGGTGGTTGGTGGCATGGTTTGGTGCATATCTGTATGTAGCTATGATGTTGATGTTGATTTACTCTTTCAAGAGAACTCCAGCATTGGACAGAAAATGTTTGTACTGGCATTATGTATACATTCACACGTCTTTAGTCTGGCTGCTGTACATGTAAATGGTTTTAAACAAGTGCCCAAAATAATCTGGCAAGAGGCTGCATTGCCGTCTTCTCACCCGTCATGGTGGCAAATGGATTCGTCTGATATCAACCCCAATCTAATACATTGTTCTTTTGATCCACACGAGTTACGAGTTAGCACACAAACGGCATCTTGATTGGTTCAGCCATTTATGCATAGCTCACCTGTGTGCCCAGGACACAGACCACGCCATGTGTGACATCTGTAGCAATAGGCCACATCTGTGCACAGCATGCGTGTGATGCAGCATAATAATTATATTAACAGTCGGTAGTAAGTGGTGATTTGTGGTGATAGTGAGTGAAAATGATACTAGTGGTACTATTGAAGCATTACTAGCACTGTGTGGTCTTGTGATACAGCAGTGCTTGCTGTTGGCTGTACAGATGGACATTTCACCTATTTCTTGTATAATTATAAGTTATTATTAGGGCTGGGCACCGATTAGAAATTTTAATCGCGCTTAATCTTATGATTAAAAAAATTAGTCTTAGTTAATCTCACTTTTAATTGCAAAACTTTAATGACAGAAGTTGAACAGACCATGTCTCTCTGTTATCACAACAAATTGTTTTTATGAAAATACTGCCTAGCAATCAGTCCAACTCTGAATCAAAGTCAGAATACAGTAGTAAGTTCACTGAAGTAAAATGACAAAGTCCAACTAATGTAATCAGTATCACACATGAGAAGTCAGTCACAGGTCTTGTTTATTGAACTATAGTTGTTGGTAAATATGCGAATTTGACTATCTGATTGCATGTAGTGATTATTTCGCTCAGTTTCTCTTACTAAAACGTGCATTTTTTATGAAGAAAGTTATGTTGATGCCTTGTATGCCATCAACCACTGAAGCGTAAAGACACTACAAATGACAGAGGCGTTACAATTACAACGTTGTACTGCCAACGCAGTATTTGTCTACATGAACGATTAATTTTAAGCGTACAATTAAAGAATTTAATCGTCTGAAAAATTAACGCGTTAATCGCATTAGTTAACATGATTAATTCCTATCCCTAGTTATTATATTTCATTGAAGTTAACTTTTCTAATGAAAGAAGTAGTAACATTAATATTCCTAAGTTTAATGCCTTTTGCGATTTATTGTGATTAATTTCCACTTATAATGTTATGCAGATTGTTTGTTAACCACCACATGACATGAAAGTGGAATGCTAGATAATACTTAGAATTTATTATTGTTAATTTGAGCAGCAACAACCATTTTGTAGTCACAAGATAATTCAACCTGTGTTAGCCGGCACCCCCAGTTAAGAACTGGAAGATTTTTTGGAGCATGCCTGCATGCCCTGTCTGATGGCATCTACTGCATTTGGATTAGAGAGAAAATGATAGATTTTCCTCAACAGTGTTGCTTACACCATCTTTATGCCATTTACTGTGAATTAGAACTTAATAACAAGTGATCAAACAAGTTTCACTAAAAGCCGCATCTAGGGGGCGGATTCTTCACAGGAGACATTGGGTCACTTTATCTTTCGCTAAAACCAAAGTCTAAAACCTTAATCTAAGACCAAAAGTCCGGTTTAAGACCTAATCAATGCAAAACGTGAAGTGACGCTAAACTTTGGTCTGAAAGATAAAGTGACCCAATATAATGTGACATCAACCAGTCTGGAGCATTGCACATAGCTGCCGCAGTCCCACTGTTGCCATTATTGATTTTTTATGCTCTGTAAAGTGCCAAAGCACCGACTTCCAATGCTTTTCAATGGACTGGACAGTCCCCAAACTTTCCCCTTCCCATGGGGAGATCTCGATCCCATCTAATAGTGGTTCCTTGGGCCTACCTGAGTCTAGCCTCCAATTGGCATCTTAATCGGTTCAGCCATTTTTGCCTTGCTCATGTACGTAACCAACAGACAGACACACAGGCAGACAGACCACACTATTGCATCTGAAGCAGTAGGAGCACATCTTATGCACTGAGTGCATGTGAGGCAGCCTAATGATGGTGATAATAATAATAATAATGAATCGTAGTGGAGTTTTTGTGTGATGTTAATATTGCAGTATACGTGAAGTAGACATAAGATTTGTGTAAATTGACATGTTTGTTTTGTGTAGCGCAATGACCGAGAAAATTGTCGTTGTGCTGAAACGCATGAAATGTCCTCATCGTCTTGAGCCGCACCAGATTCAGGGTCTGGACTTCATTCACATCTACCCCGTTGTTCAGGTCAATATTTGTATTTTTAATATATTTAGTGGTCTTCAACCAGCATTTTATCAACCATGTATTGTTTTTGTTATATCCTCTGATGTAACATACAGAATGACGTTTATAAGATAAGGACTTCAGACATATGAACATTTCCGCCTCACTGAATGGTACCTGCGGCAGACATTTTCTTACTACAGGCACCGTAAATGCATATTAGTTATTGAGCCTTTACAATAGGACGCACAGTTTATGGAAGTGTCTGACAGATTGCTGTTCCGATATTTTTACAGTGGAAAAAGAGATGGAGCATTGTGGATTTGTTCTGTAAAAAGTGGTAGTGTTGTTTGACAGAACTGTCACATATTTGTACATTTTTTCCAGAGAAATCTTTGGGTTTTATTGACCGAATATTGAAAACTGGCATTTTGTTGTTACTGTTATTTATGTCAGTTCCGAGTGATGTCTTTGATAACGTGACATAAATGAGTCTTATTCTCACGTCTTGCATGCACTGTTCTGAATAAAACTGACAAAAGATGTGCATATTTCATTTTGCTGAATGAATCCGTTTTGTGTTTCTGCATTTATTCTGATGCATATTTGAAGTGAAAGAATGAACAGTAGCACTGAATGTTGTTTGTCAGTGGTTGGTGAAGCGTGCCATTGAATGCCGTGCTGAGACCGGTGACTACATTCGGACCTACTCTATTTCTCAGTTCAACAGAAATCACAAACTTCCAGAGGTTGTTCGTTCGTGAATAGTTTATCACACAGTGCTACTTCTTAATAAGTCTATCATACTTAGCTAGCAGAAGAATGTGATAAAATTTTAGCAGATTTTGTTGCCAGTCGTATACAAAACGTGGGACAGACACTCTTTGTCACGATTTTGAACGTGGTCATCTGTCGTCATCATTTTGTTTGGTTTTGATGCACACTGAACACCATCCTTTTACCACATCTTCTGTTATTATTTCGCGACTGCTGTAGTTCCCACAAATTCCGCCAGTTGACAGCATCTTCTTCAGTATCATGTAGAATCATCAGTCCACCTTCGAACTTGGTTTGCAGGCAGGAGTCCACAATGTGGCTCATGGTCTGGGGCTCACCACACGAGCAGTTCGGTGACTGTGTCAGCCCCCACGTGTACAGGAAGGCTTTGCAGGGACTCTGGCCTGTGCGGAAGCGGTTCAACAAGGACCATGAACAGCGAGGAAGATCAAAGCCTGGCTGACAGGTGGTGGCATCCACCACTATGGCAGGGTTGGTTACCGAAGCTGATTGCCAGACCTTTTTTCACTGTGTTTTCATGTCCACAGGTAGACCATGTTCTATCAAAACTACAATGGTCGTTCTGTAAGCCATGCATGTTGTGTATATTGACATCTAGTTAGCTTTTGACTCGCAACTGAGAAGCTTATACAGAAGTTGCACCGATAATCCAGAATCAAGATATGTTTACAACGTCCTATTGAATTTCTATTAACATTTAAGACTAACTGATGCAGTGTTTATTACTTGTTGTAGGATATTGCGTTTGACTGTCAAAAATCTCGTAGCATTGAAGCAGCTTCAGCCGTCAAGGTGTGTGTATTGCAGTGCTAGCTTAGTTGCAGTTTGTATATGTATGAAATGTCTTTTTTACCTACTACATTTACCTTGTGCCGCTACTATTATTGTTACTACTATTATTGTTATATATTTCTTTTTCAGTTATCTTACCGCAAGAATTAATACTTATCAAATTTTAATATTTATAATATAGTTCTACCTTAAAGTTGCAATATAACCTAAATCGTTAAACCGTTGAACCCCAACCAACCGACCATCCTTGTGCTGCTTAGGCTGAAGGACATGACACTTACATTTGTCAAAATAAGTAGTTGATGTCAATACCCTTCGAAAGATGTAATGAGAAGCCAGCTAAAAGTGAATTTCAGCAAGTTTGTTGATATTTTGGTTACTGAGCAAGGTGTAGAGAGCAAAATGGTAGCATTTGTTGTTTGTCAATGTCGCAGTGTTAGTGTAAAGCCGTGGCAGTGAATGTAGTCTGCTTGCTGGTAGAACACTTATCGTCCCACACGGAAGTACCGACGACACGATGCCAGTAAATTAGTTGATGAAGCAACCAGAGTACAGTCCACGTTGCTGGAGTATGGAAGGTTGGTTTTCAGGTGACGTGTATGAGAATATATTGTAAGAAGAAAACATTTCCATCACTCACCACCGTACTCCCTTTAGGTCTTTCTCTCCAGTGCTTTGGCACTGCTGCTGTTTACTGGTGTCAGGTACTGGCACAAAGGTGCAGCATAGCTTCCCTTGAGAGTAAATTGTTGGATGAAGAAAAGGTGAGGACAGAGGGCGATTTGAGTACCCGTCATCACTTTGACATTGTTGGTTTGGCAACAGAGAGGGCATTTGGTTTGTAAATTATCTGCTGCAGTTATTTCTAACAGTTCTGCTTTTGGGGAACCAGTACAACCTGAGAAACTTTGGGGGTTTATATAAGTGTTTTGTAATGCTTCCTGCCCCCATTGCCACCCTACTTTAATTTTCTCTTTTTTCTGTTTAAAATATGTGCAGTATTTCCAGTCGGGTGGTGTAACGTTAAATCACATCAAATCAGAGTAAGGTCAGATGTTGATAAACAAATACTGTTACATGCTAGATGTGTATGTGCTTTGGTACTTTTGATTGGCTGACGTTAGACCTGTAAAAGCCTGCTTTATGAATTCCAGTGGTTCATTTTTGGGTGACTGGGGGAGGGCTGGCATAAATAACTCCTGAAAACTAAATCAGTTAGACAAAAACCACACACGCACACTTAGTAGCACACATCATTAACTTGGAGAGGCACCCAGCCAGAAATATGACATGGTAATGTTGTACAGACGTCCAAACTGCTGGCGTTGTCTTTGTTAATGCTAAATTATACGTGCATATTTGATGATTTCCATATTGTGTACTATTTGCAGTAATGGTGTATTCATTATTGCACTGTAAGCTTTACTAAAAAGTGGTGGCGAAAGCCCGAGGGAAACGTTGACAGTTTGGCTGTTATGTTAAATGCTCATAAAATTGTCACGTTTATCGCCAGTTTATATAAGGCCATATGATTCAGCAAGGAGTTCTGTTGCCTAAGTGTCGAGTGTGCTGTCGTTAAGAATGAAGATTGATTTCAGTGCTCTGTGCACAGTACTATGAGAGAATTGTAGGCAGTGTTGTTATTGTTGTTCTTAGGTAAGTAAGTTTAATGTTTCAATAGCAAGTTATAAAAACCGCTAGATTTTAATAGAAAAAATAGAACAATTATAAAATGTACATGTACAGTACATGGAAATAACAAACAAAGTAATAAAACATCCAAAATCACAGATGACATCGGTTACTGATAATGTAATAAAGAATAGTTGATGAAAGATGTGTATCGTTTCTTGCGTGTAACCGGGCGTGGATGGACAGATGCAGCTCGTAATCTGGAAGTAACTTCATGGTTCCTGGGATAGGAAGTAAGGAGGAAATGCAAGAGGAAGATATAGATCTGAAAAATTGTCTATTTATGTGTTCGCTGCGATCTTGGAGAGAAGGCAATTTTGGAAGAGTGAGCGCAAAGGTATATGGCATGCCTGTGGTTGGTGGGTAAATAATACGAAGTGCCCGGCGTTGTATGGCGTCCAGTCTCTGACTGAGCTTTTGTGAGAGAGTGGTGCCACACCACCGAACAATACTCAAGGACAGGTCTAGTGACAGTTAAATAGAAATGTAAGAGATGGTGAGGTTTAAGACCAGACTTTTTCAGGATCCTAAGGAAATGAAGTCTGTTTGCAGCTTTGTTGTTTTTTAATTGTTATCTTGTTGACGTAAGACGTAGACTACAGAAGATGTGAATTGTAGTGGCATTGTCTGACTGGTAGCAGTGACTGTGTACAGGCATGGCTGGGTGAAGCTGGCTGCAGGCTCACAAACCGACGCTCATGATGAGAAGTCATTGGCCGGTCATGACGGACAACGCAGTGATGATGCTGAGTTTGACGAGGTTTCCGTTTGCCTTTGTTACACCGCAGTGTCCACAGTGCATTTGCATTGGTTCATACTGTAATTTTTTCACCATTACAACAGCAGTAACACAACTTCGTCATTTGCTGTATTGTTGGTGCATCTCTCAGAAGTACATTTTGCCTTCAGTCCACCAACTCTATTGGTTCGGCACTCAGCCTGTAAACAATTGCTCCAAACCATTCTAGCTAACCAGCTAATATCAGTAGTGTGTCTGTATAAGTTACATCACATCGTGCATGGTAGGCGTGCAGTATGATTCAGTGCAATGCCTTCAGTATTTGTTAAGTTGTAACCTCTGCATATTGTGTTGCATATCCAGTGTTGTGAATCAGTTGTGAACCATAGTGCTTGAAGTATTCTTTTGTGAGTTTTTTCCTGTCGACTTACTGCAAACTGCATAGATATGTGTTTATCTGTGTTCACTTGTTAGAAAAGCATCGAGTCTCTAATGAGCGGCATGTCACTTGCAGGTCAAAGGGAGGTAAAATTCTGTTTCATCCTATTCCTTTTATTAAAATTGATAACTGTTTATGGTAAAATATTGCCGTTAAGCATGGTCTGAAAGCAGGAAGTTAAATTCTGAAAAATGTAAAAAAAATTACAGTACGTTGTCACAGCATCTTTGTTTTTTATCTTGATAACTTTTGGATTTTGAGTTGTTCAGCCTTCCTTGACTGTGTGCGTGTGCATGGAAAAGTAGTCCATTTTGTTAAGGTCATTGTTGAAAATATATTGCCACATGTGGGTCCTGGCGCTGTAAGTGGGTAAGTGTCTAAGTAAGTAAGTAAGTGACAAATTTATGAAGTGCTGAAACACAGAATAGGCCCTCTCTGTTTCCAGGCCAGAGGTCATAGGAAGTGACCAAACCTGGCTTTAGTGTTTTGGGTTCATTCAATGTTGTAGCATATTTCGTTACGGATGCATGTGTGCATTGTTGTGTTTGTTTTAGTTTTTTTAGTACTTAGTCAGGAAATTGGCTGGGAAGAATGTTTCTGAAATTGTGTCCGGTGGGACGTAAAACCTTAACTCAATCAATCGTTGTTGAAAATATAAGCAGTACTAATTTTTTGGTTAACATCTATTTGTACTATGGATGTATGTTGCATTTAATTATGGCATTTGCCAGCACGCATTTGTACAAGCTAAGTACAATAAGTGCAGTGCTTTCAGTGTGTATTTATTCCTAACTATTGCACTAGTTTAGTTGTATTGTTGACTAAAAAGACCTCACTTAAGGTTGTGTTGACCAATTTAGCAGCATTTTGCTCTTGTGAACTTTGACCTTTGAACTTCATCTAGCTGGTGTCAAGATGAACCAGCATACCAAATGCCTAGATCAGAGGTCTTTTACTTCAAAACTTATTTGCCCAGACACACACACCACACTCGGCTGATTGCTCTACCAGGACCACTGAAGTGGTCTGTAATGATACAGTTTTGCATCAGTATTGTCGACTATTCTGACTGGTTGATCTTTGTCTGTCAGGGTCGACTCACTGCCAGTGGAGTTGGTTCACTGGTCGGGCTTCAGTCTGAACAGATACAGAACATTGCTGCACATTATGCCGACAAAGTATTGCCTTTTCCATTTCTTTTAATAACAGTCTAATTCAGCCAACTGTGTGACTTAATATGTCAGATAAGTTGTCAAAGATAGCTATAGATTGATTTCGGTAGACGAGAATTTCACTGCAGTGGCATTGGGCCAGTTAAACAGATGTGAGAGGAAAGTGGTAGTGGATGATAGAGGCACTGCGTGTTGACTGTTAGCAAACAGAACTGGGTTCAGTAGAGCGAGTTGCTGGCGGCGTTCAGCATCACCACAGACTGACAGCGTCACTAAAGAAACAACTCGACCAGGAGAATGCTCGGCTTGAAGAGGTCTGCTATTGTTGTTCGCATATTTATTGTGCCTTCATCATTCGACAGGGTCGGAAATCACATTATGTTTTTGGGCTGTTCATCCTTTTATTCGTCCGGAAGGATCTCGTTACCACGATATCTCACGAACGGCTAGAGCAATTTCGATGAAGCTTACTGAGAATATTCACTATACCCTACTGATGACCTGATTAGATTCTGGATTGAGGTGGCAGAGGAATCCACGTCGATGCTGGGGCGTCGAATTACATCTAGTTATGTATGTGGTAGCACTTTTACAGTAGAAAAGTGATCGCTTTGATGCCAAGCAACTTAAACATGTAGTGTCCGTGTGCATTTGTCAAAATGCTGTTTGTTGATCTGTAAGTTGTGTTTTTTGTATTTTTAATAATGTTCATGTATTAAAGCTAACATGAGTTGTAGCTAGTTCACTTGTTATAATGTACATTTTCTTGTCTTAAACCAGATTGCAACAATAATAGACTGTAATACCATTATGAGTATATGACAACTGGGTGACATTTTGTGGTCTTGAGTACAATACAAATGTGATGTCAGTCCAATACAAGGCTACAAGGATATAACATACTTTTTCTATGATTCCTCATTGCATAGTTATAGCCCTTTGCCGCATAGGCCATTGTAGTTGTATAATACTCATAATGGTGGATATAACTGCTGTACTTTACATATACCTGGGGCCCGATTTACAAAACAAATCTTAGGAAAAATCCTAAGTTTAGCGTAAGTTCTTCCTAAGTTTATCTTTAGTTTATCTTACGTTATAAAGTTAAGATTTTTATAAATTATAATGTAAATTACTAAAGCAGTCTCAAGACTTACTAAGTTCTTCCTATATACGTATACGCAGACAATTCTGTGAAGAAATGATGAGTTATTTTTGAGAAATTGCATCATTCTTATTGAGTTGATCTTAAGTTTTGCGTTAATTTCATCCTAAGTTTTTCGTAAGATTTCCCTACGTAACACTTTATCCTCAGTTTATCCTAAGATATTTTGTAAATCGGGCCCCTGATTACCTATGTTTCCTATACTTATAACACTAAATAGCCATCATCTTCCAGTGTTACAGAGAAAACAGTCAGTGCCACCATCTGCATGCTGAGAATTGCAGACGTTTAGTGGTGTATTCAACAGCAGCCAGATTACGTAGTCATTTGTATGAACATTTACCGTGAGTTTTTTGAGCTTATGAAAGCTATGCATGCAGTGTCTACTTCTCCGTATTGCCACATGGCTGCTGGGCATTAGCTAATTAGAAAATCTCTTGGTGATTATTTCCGGTTTCATTCTGCTGTACCAAACATTGCATCCAACTGTATTGAATCTTATCATTTCGGTTCTGTGTAACTGTAACACAAACTGTGGCTTTCAACCTGTTGTGACAAATGTCTGAGTTGATTGTACAATGGCATAATGAAATGCTGATCACTGTTTGTTGATGAAGGCCAAGCAGAAACACGACACCACAAAACAGAGCTATGATGAAATGAGAATTCAGCTACAGCAAGTATGCTGCCTTGTTCTTGTGCCTGGAAAAGTGTAGCCAATAAGCAAAGCTTCATTTATTTTCTACACTGTGTCTCAAAAGACGTCCCACCTTTAAACTGTCTCTAACTTTGTCAAATCTTAATCGATTTTCAAAATTTTTGCACTGCTGGAAAGCGTATGAAATTTGCTATAAAAGCCATATGACAATACCCACCTTACCTTAGGCATGTTGCTACACTACCTTGGGAAATTAAACATTCAAATTTTCTGC
>Ga0209780_1001397_pt1 | contig 15799 bp, 9 predicted proteins | sample WorMetexBAHAMAS2_FD_187384 | JGI IMG/M metagenome (GOLD analysis project Ga0209780, IMG submission 187384) | Marine gutless worms symbiont microbial communities from Max Planck institute for Marine Microbiology, Germany - Inanidrilus exumae... | ecosystem: Host-associated > Annelida > Digestive... | reverse complement strand
GGGCCGGCACTGTACCAAAAAGGCTAAAAAGGCTAAACGCAGGATCACGCAAACAACGCCATACGACATTCCAGGGACTCTAGTGTTCTGACGCCAAAGGTCTCGGCGAAACAGTGCAAGAAAGAGGCGTTGTTACTATAGATCACTAACAGGAAGTGACATGTAGCCTATAGCGAATAGCGCCGTTTCTGATGAACTTAGTGACCTGCAAGATCAATCAACTATTTTTGCATTTGCAAATTTTTTCAAATGTGATTGTTCACATAGTTGTCAGCAATAAAAATTTGCAAGATTTCGACTGACAGAGCGTCGCGCGGTCTCGCTGAGACAGCCGAGTCTCTTGCGTGGTTAATTTATGATAACAAGAATGATGAGATGCTACTGCCAACTGAGGCATGGGACTTCTATGCCGCAGCACAGTGCGATCGCGAATCAGTCCCGGATTAACTATGGCGTAGGCCCTTGACACTGCTCAACCTTCCATCTCTCACCTGTCGCCCTTTATAAGTAATGCTTAACTGTTTGAAAAAATCTACAGTTTAGAGCTTACAATGCATAAAACATTAGTGATTGATAACCTAACGCACGTTCGAAATATTTTTCAGCAATCTTTTGTAGGCCCCTTCGATGTCATCTAAGCATTTGCCTACTATACTTATTCGGCCCTGGCGCGATATAATCTGCGCCGGTTACAGAAAGCAGTTAATTAGGCCATGTTGTAGTATCTGGCGACGCGAGCTGCAGACGAAGCGCATAGGAAATTACCGGGACATGTCGACGTCGTCATCGTCAATTCGTCATCCTTATACGAATATGTTAAACAGCTCAGATCGCAAGCGACGAGTAACTAAGTGCAGAGAGCGGCGATGAACTCGTGACGACGTTGGTTGACTGTTCATCGCTCTGGCCGCCGCCACAGAAATGGCACGATTGCGAACTGTTGATGACCGGCTCACGCGACAACCAGTGGACGTAATGTGTGTGTTGTGTTCATGGACGGCTTTCCAACGTGCCAACTTGCTGACAGCAAGTCAACTCGCCGACGAGTCAATTCGCCGAATTGTTAAGCGTGCATGGAAGTCCGACAACCGCTTCGTGTCTTAAGTGTGTTTTAGCGGCCTTTTAAACCAAAATGATTACGTCTACGGTGCGCCGTAAGTACTGTGATTTCCATGTGAAAAGTGTGAAGGTTTCTTTTATTACCGCGCGACGCTACGTACGCCATCGTCGTGTGTCTGTCCGTCTGTATGTTTGTCTGTCTGAAAAAGGCGCGAACCACTTAAATTTGGGGGGACCCTAATCATATATCTCGAACGGAACGGCTGAAGCTAGAGTCGTCAAATTTCATACGCGACCACAGTTCGTCGACATCCTTGATCGGCCCTTGTAGACCTTCTCCTGCATTACTGGTCACACCTGGTAGTCCACCGGATTTAAGTCTAGGCTGTTGGCGGCCAAAGCGTTGGAGGAATCAAGTCTGGAGTCAATTGTCTCATGCGCTGTCTTTTTGAAACACTTAAAACTCTGACAGCTGCCGAAGACACCATTAATGAAGCTGAATGTAGGGCGTGTAAGAAATAGACGACCTGCGGCAGATATTACACAGTATTAAAATGACTTCAGTTTCTCTTGGTTGTAAAAGCCGCTGCTTTAAAACAGCAAATATCAAAATTTTATCCGCAAATTCAATGCACAGAAGCTAGCCATCCGCCATCTTGAATTTCTAAAACTTTGAAATTTTAACCGCCGTTGGGGTTAATAGGATCAATGTGTATCATCGTACCAAACTTCGTGCCGATCAGTCAAACCGTTGCGGAAATGTGGCAGATTTTAGAAACTGGACGGCGTGCCATGCCCATCTTTTACTGTTTTGAGTGGCTAAATGCAGAATCGGAATTGTATTTTGTCAGTCTCACTTAGTGATGTTCATAAAAATTGTCTCTGGTATGACGGCATTCGTAATCCGTATTGTTTTCGCCAGTATCACTCGTCGTTCCTTAACGCCGGAGCAGATTAATCTCGTCTAAATGATCTCGTCTCGGACTGGATTTATCCAATCTGGAGAAAAACGCAGCCATTGTTGTCAGCTGCATGAAAATATTTCCGCGACACATGCGCATTATTTCATCTGCGTGTGGTCATTCGACGTATTCTTGCAGCAGGCAGACGAGTCAGGCTCTTTATCGACCAGAAGGACGGAAGCACACCGTTCTGAGCGTTGTTCAGCCCACCATTAATTTAGTGCGGCAGCCACTAGTAGGCCTACCGATTACTATCATCACAATAGTGAGACTTGCAGTACGTATAGCTGAAGATTCTTTCGACATTTCCTGTTGCCACGGAAACCGCGGAGCGCACGTTCTCGACAATAAAGCGTGCGAAGACGCACCTGCATCCGGCAACAGACAATGAGCTTCTACAGTCCGACGTCATTAAATCAATCTAAAGATATCTTCAGACAGGATGCGGCGCGGCGCCGCCAAATGATAACACCCTAATTTCAATGAGCGCGTCCACACTGCTCGCGGCACCGCGTCACGTCCTGTCTGAACGTACCTGTTACCATAGCAACGTTCCTTGAGCGAGCATCGTAAAGCCCAGGACCTGCTCTATACTTGCTGAAAGTTTGGTAAAGATCTGTCCAAGAACTCCGCGGTGATAACAATGCAAAATTGCACCCACCCACTCCCTGCAAGTCAGCCACAAGATCTTAGAAGTTACTGGACCAAAGTTCACGTAATTTATATCAGACGTAAAGAGATCACGCAACAATCCACGTTGCGATCCTCTCAACAGTTGTCAAATGCCAGCGGAGAATGAAGACGCCGTTAAAGAGGCCATCACACCTCACACGTGTCGCTACACTACCTTATAAAATATTAATGCAAAAACTGGCAGCAGTCTGAAACAAGTATTGTGATTAACGATACGCATATAAGGTGTGGTGGATTATTTAACTATTAATTTAGCCGCCGGTGGGTTATATGTTTTGCTTGCGATTTTTTTTTCAAATGTTCCCCTTTCATTCGACGAGTGGACAGATCGCATGCAACTCGGATTGTTGCGTTAACACCGGCGGTGAGACCGTGAAAAAGTTCCTATGGCTAAAAAAATTGGTGAACTTCGGCCAAGGGACTTTGCCATGTCAACTAATTTTGTCGTTTTAAAACATAGTTGCTGAAAACAATATCCGTCCAATTATTTTATTATCAACCAAATGATAATAAAATAGCTGAACGGATATTTTTATTTTTTATGTTTTAAGCGACTTAGTTATTAACGTAGTGATTCATCACTTCGAGCTATAGCCACATGTGCTATAGCGCTTGACAGTTTTTGCTGTTCCTAATCTGCCTACAGGGCTGGTTACTCCACCGAAACTGCTATGTTGAAAATTTTGAATGATATCCGCGTGAGAACACAAGTGTACCGTCTATTACTGGCACTTGGCATGTCTGCTGCCTCCGATGCCGTTGACCAAATCATCTTACGTAAACGGCTTAAAAGTTTGTTTGCGCTGAATGACATCGCTGTCTTGGCCTTTCGGTTAGATCATTCCTGACTGACCGGTTCCAGTATGGCTGCTAGAACGAGAGATCAGAGACTATTTGTTGTGTTAATTACTTAGTGGTCGTGGAGTATCACATGGCTCAGTGCAGTGCTGGACCCGTTGCTCTTCTCGTTGCATACGATACGATACGATACATTTACGCGCGCTCAAAAGCTGACAAAATGGCCAGCTTAGTCTAGCGCACGGCACAGAAACCAAAAATAGGGAAAAAACTAAAAACAAAAACCGATTTAGCTCAGAAGAAACGGTGCAGGCATGTTGCTGCAATGAGTGACATCATAGAAATGTACGGAGTTAGTCTTAATTCAACAGTATCCTGATGACATCTAGATAACACGTCGCGACCCGTCCACAATTAAGGAGGTCTGATAAATGATCTTTTATTCGACTCGAAGCTCGACTTCAGCTGAATATTGGATTCACTTTACTGGCGGTGTTCACGCGTTCGGCTATAACTTGGAACTCTGCCGCCGAAAGTGAACCGATTTGGATGAAATCTGAAGCACTCCGAGTACATTGTCGGGGGCTAGCCCTGGCAGGTTTTGGGCGCTATTCGCGCATTAGCGACAACTAGAAAACCAGACAAAATATTATTTTTGTCAGATAAACAACGCACGACTTCGCCGATTTCCCGTCGGCCAAATTTCACGAAATTTGAACACAACACGTCGATCGGCGTCGCGATGAAAATTTTCGGAACAGAATTTTGAAAATTTTACCGTAAGGGGTCGTTTTTTTCCAAAACAACGCAAAAAAATTTCTCAAACATTTTTAAACGTCTTGCGACATTAGGCGGTCCATAACTCCGCAACGATTACAGATCGCCGGAAATTCATTACCAAAATAATTAAACATCTACGGGATTTCTATAGTTTCAATTTATACCGTTGGAATCAATTCAAAGTCATTCCCCTGGAATGTACACTTCGTACAAAAAACTCCCTAATTTTATGCGACGTCCGACGCGGGTTGACAACACGGTACACAACCCTGATATCACTCAGTCACAGGCAGCCAATCACCATCGACTATTGAGTCACGTGACACTAGGCCTCGTAGAATGCAGTAAGTAAACAAACAGCTTGTGCATAGATAGCCGAGCGATTCGAGCCGAATACTGTATTGTGGGCATTCCACACAATACATCCATCTCGTTCTCGTCTTGTGAACTGCACCGACGATGTCTCTCGATGTCGTTTAGAAAGCGGTCGGTTGCTGAATCCCACCAAGACTGAAACGATAGTTTTCGGTACCGGCGCCAGGCTGAAGGCCGTCGATACGTCGGGCGACAACGGCGGCTGGTTGCTCCGATGCAGTTAAAATTTTGGGCGTGAACTTGGATTTGACCTAGTGACCGATGTGGTCAGCTCTTGCAATTTTCACATCCGTGCGAATCGAGTCATTTACATTTAGACGGAAGACTACGAGTGCAGCTAGTTAAAAATTAAGTGAGCAATACTGCGTCTAAATGTAAATTACTCGAGTCGAAACCTTGCCGAGATAAAAATAGAGTTGAGCAGAAAAACAATCATAGCTAAAAGTGTAGTGGTCAACACGTTTAACAACGAGTTTGCATTTCACGGCCTAGAAACATTTCTTATCATTCGCTTGTTACGCTGGCCAAGTATAACTTTGTAAGCGTAATCAGTGTTAGAATTACCGATAGGCATACCCCTGGACCCTGGTGGGGCCCGGTCCCCGCAATAGAGTCACCGACCCCCAAAAGTAGTTTTAACATCGCCTTTCAGCACACATATGGCTATATCTATCTGCACCAGACCTTAACACCCGTTCCTCGACGCAACAAAATCCGCTCTTTATAATCCCATCAAAAGATCAATGAATGGTGCCGAGACGACCGCACAATTTTTCTACCGTCAGTACCATACCGTCTTGCTTTTATGCGGAAAGAAGTTGGGCCTATGCCAGCAGTTTCCTCTAGTACCGTAGTCTGCAGGTGACGTGTAGGCTACATTTATTGTCCTCGAATGAGTGTTGAGCGATATGAAATTGCGTAAACAACTGTTGCTAATTTTGCTATATTGGGTTTTATGGGGGTTCATTACCGACTGCATCCATCATCTGACGTGTCCTGTCTGCCCTAACTCGGGAATGAAAAGCCCTACAAAGCCTGAAAGCGGAGCAACGGAAGCCCATGTATAGTGCAACTTTCGCACCTGTTTTTGGTAAAAGGTCAGACGGCTAATATTAGCCGCTAGTACTTTAAGCTCACACTTAGTAATATATCACACACAATCTGTGTGAGCTTAAAATACTAGCGGCTCGATTATCACTCCATTTCCTCCCTCCTTCATATTTGTTTGCGTATACAAACACCATCTGTTGTATAAATATGCAATTCTGATATGCTGATTATAAGCACTTTGTTAAATTAAGCACGGTTCTGTGGGAGTGGTGGATCATTACTTTGGCAACTCTGACATACATTATATGGATAGTACTACAATGATTTCCACAAATAATGATCTTGCTTAAAATAACTAGAAGATGGACTTCAACGCCCCAACGTCAACGCTTTGACCTCCAAAATCTAACCAGGTCATAAACGCTTAAAAGATAGTTTTATCACGCTTTTCGCTGTACATACTCAAGGAGTAAAGGTGCTAATTCTGAGATGACAACAGTTTGAATTATTGAAGTCGTGCTAATGCTCATGTTTTTGGATAGGTGCTTAGACAGAGCTGTGTACATTAGTTTTGCTGCTAGTGATAATATCTCTTCATTGCGTAATGTACTAGGTTTGCAGGATTTCTGTTCTTGTTAACCAGAGACACGCTAGACTACTGAATGGCCTGCTTGATATTAGTGGTGCCACTTTAATGCATGTACACTGTATTAATTGTATAGGATAGTGTAGTTCTCCTGTCTGTATTATTTTTTGTGTGTGTGTGTTTTCTTGTTTCTTTGCTGCCTCATGGCGAATAAAGATATATAATAGGGGCTAGTGTCAGTTTTATCGCAATTGTTCGAGCCGTTGAGATACCATGGTAACAATATTTGACTGGAAGAACAGGACAGCCTAAAACACATTAATGCCTCTGCCGACAATGTCGGGTGGTAAAGGCATAAAATAATAAAAAAAAATAACTGCAACCAAGGGGAGCAATAAATTTAGCACAAGTTTAAAACCGTATAGGATCACCAAAGAACAAGTCAGTGTCTGAAAAACGTATCCTATCACCTGAGGCTGAAGAATAATATTCAGGTACGAAAATTTTAATAACCACACAGGACAGCTGACAAAGAACATCAGTCAAACAAAAGTGTATGTAATACTAATGCATGACGAAGAAACAGTCTAGTTATTAACAGCAACACCCAATGAACCCTATCTTTCCATATGGCACTGCTGATAACGCATTCATCTGACGTATAAGAACGTCAACATTCGACCTGCTTATGGTTCAGATTAATTTATACAACGTATTAGCTACGTATCCGCACTGGGTCAAACTCCTCCTGGCATAATTGCTGATCAGCACATCGGACTGCTCACCATGAAGGTGAGATACAGTAGCTAAAGTAAAACCACATTAGTTACTTACTGACTGACACTGACTGACATGTTTTTTATACGACACAAACCATCTGTGGATATAGTTAGCAGAAATCAGTCAAAGCACATGCAGAGTGCCTATCAGTTCATCAGCACCTCCATCTGCACCAGTCGAGCGTTTGTATCACCGGGAAGTCGATATGGTATCATGCCAGCGAACATAATCAACGCTTGTGCTTGTGAACGGAGCGTCATCAGCAACTGCCAACACACACAATGTCAACCTTCAGAATTATAATTCTCACCCTTCATTAAGAGCTAACAGTGGCGTCACGAGACTCTGTGGCACCAAGCTACATGTTCATGTTGCATCTCCTCCCAACTCAGGTTGCAACTTGGTTGTCCATCCTGTTTGTGGTTTATGAATACAATTTGTGATTGATTGATCGAGTTAAGGTTTTATGTCCCTCCTAACACAAAATTGGTCATTTTGGAGACGTTCTTCCCAGCCAATCTCTTGGCTTAGTACTGAAAAACTGAAACAAACACAACAAAAGCAAACATGCATCCGCAACAAAATATACGATAACATAAAATTAACCCAAAAAACTACAGCCAAGTTTGGTCGCATCCTATAACCTCCAGCCTGGAAACAGAATGTGTATATTCTGGACAAAAATAGACAGATAAGTTAGGAAGTATATAAGTAAAAAAGAAAGCATAAGGAAAGAAGAAAGTAAAGAAAAAAGGAGGAAAGAAGTTAAGTAAACACACGAACAATTTACATAGTGCCGAAATCGACACATGACTCACGGCGCATTACTGCCCCAAAGCCTGCACAATTTTCGATCACATGTCGTGAAATGCCCAATGAAACATGCTCAGTTATGTCAAAATAGTTAATTCAAACGAACGCAAAATTGGAAGTAACAAAAACTAGTGCAAACTATTCATACTTTAAAAAAACCCCATCCGCACCAGCAACAATGTCTAAGCAACATTGTCAAATGCTACAAAGTCGAATGTTGCTTTGACGGCAACAATGTCGAACGAGTTTTGCATTGAAATTTGTCCTTTCAATGAAGTCGAACGTTGCTTCAATACTGTTGCCAAAAACGGCAACAATGTCGAAGCAACAGGCAACAAAGTTGCCAGCCAGTTGCTTCAACAATGTTGCTGGTGTGGACCGGGCTTTAGATGGTTGGGCTGTGTTACATGTGCATTCAGTACAACAGTGAAGGTACTGGACATGCAAATGGTCACTTTTACTTTTATTCTGTCTCATAAACAGCACTAAAGCATTAAACAAAAAATAAACAGCTATGTTCCACAATTTGCTGTATAACAGTTGTTACATGTAACTAAGATGTTCATTTCATACACAGAACAGCCTTGTAACGAACAGCTAATGGCTAGAATGGTAATAAATTAATAATTACATATTACAACAGACCTATCCAATTACTGTAAATTGAAAAAAGACCGACTACGGCAAAATTTTAGCGACTTATGTCATCTTACAGCATCTACAACCTGCTGGAGAATTATCAGTTCATTATATTGCAGCTAAGACTATGCACTGTCTATGCACTCAGTCCGTACTAATCACATAGCTATGGTCTCATGGTATCTGTGTGGTTGCACAATCATACAGTGAGCTGGAGTCTAATCATGGCACATACAGTATGAATGTATACACTACCAAAAGCACAACTAAATTGAAAGGTGACATTTCCATGTTTCTAAGTGACTGTAACTACTTGATTAAGGTTTTACATCCCACCTGACACAAAATAGGCAATTTTGGAGATCGGAGATGTTCTTCCCAGCCAATCTCTTGGCTTAGTACTGAAAAACTAAATCAAACACTACAAACGCAAACATGCATCCGTAACAAAATATACTGCAACATAAAATTCACACAAAAAACTAAAGCCAGCTTTGGTTGCCTCCTATGACCTCCGGCCTGGAAACGGAATGGGTCTATTCTGCAAGGAGTAGATAAGACAGAAAGTAAAAAAGTAAGGAAGTAAATAAGTAATGAAGAAAGTATAAGGAGGGAAGTAAGGAAGGAATGAAGTAAGGAATTAAGTTAAGTATGGTAAACAAACAAACAAACAATTTATATAGCACTGTAACTGTGACTAATGAACAATAATTTTCAATAGTGAAAACTTGCAGACATGTGATCTGCATGCAACATATATTCAGATGTGTAGACAGTCAACTTGTCACTGGTATCACAGCATACCGTTTCTCTTCTGGACTCATCAGGCAGAGTTGAAGAAAAGGACGCAGTTGCTGCTGGACTCTGAAAACCAGCGCTGCTCCTACAATGTGAATTGCAAACAGTATATGATGACCAACCATCGATTCAACGACCGCACTGATTAACAGCTCACTCACATCATGTCTGCAAGTAATGTTGTTATGGTGGCAGGAATTTGCAAAGGGGTCAGTGGCAGTTTGTTGACATGCCACCACAGTGCCGGTGCTGAATATTGATCGGTGTCAAAGCTAGGGTTGTTAATCGATATCTGGATAGCCACTAGGCAATTCTGTTGTGCTTTAAACTTGGACATGAAGTTCATTTATCTAGATGTGATATGCTGCCTGGTCTTTACGGGCCATGCATTGCCAGTCAATCTGTCCTGTTTCCTTCCCAGCTGGGTAAAAAGGCATCGGCCAGGTGCTCTACATGTACTGAAGGTTTGCAGACTCGACCTGGAGAAAACTAGGCTGGATGAACAAAAAACGAAGTCAAAATAGTAGTAGTAGTAGTATTAGTAGTCAATTATGTATTCTTTGACCAGCAATAAGTATGCAATGTGAGTACATACTTAGTGCGATACTGATTCAATAACAGTGTCATCATAGCAAGCAAGACATCGGGCAGACTTCGCCGAATTTCATCCGTGTATGTACGAAATGCTGTCACTTTCTGTTCCACGGCTTCCTGTGTTAACGGCAGAAACTTCAGGTCCTGCATCACCTGCACATTCAACAGCAGTCACCAGTCACTATGTGGTTGTCAAAATCGTTACCCGACTAATCAACAATGTCTCGATAACTAGACAGCCATCAGCCTGGGGCAGTTCAGTGTCCGCATCAAATCACCAGTCAATTGGATGATTTTCTGCCTACAAACTAAACAATTATAACAACACAAATTGATAGACATTCCGAGATAATGCTGTTTTGCTGAATGTGGATGAACGTAGCCACGACAAAGTAATACTGATCTCAAGACATGGTATCAAAAAACAGACAATCCATAAAAACATCTGATAACATTCACACTGTAACAGAGATGCTAGTAACAACAACAGTACAGTGTAGCTAAAGAAAAGCTGGTGGGATCTTTAACAATGACTTTCTTACAAATTTACTGCAAAGCCTCACTATGAAAGAACTACTAGAATCAGTTGGCACATGGTGAAGCTTCAGGGAAGAGTACAGTGTCATCTTTTTGTCATGTAGTAGCCTATGACTTAGTTTTTTCTGCACCATCTTGTATAATGTGCAAGTAAACAAACAAAATATCGATAATAAACACAAAGACGTCACTGTGGGTACCGTACACTGAACCACGAAATAGGGCCAAACATCTCGACATATATTTGAAATATGCAATCTGCCTCAATCTCTGACTACAACAAAAAAAATCCATGCACTCACTGAGGATGCTCGCTCATGGCTGCCGCTATGATATAGGTCAAAAAATGTCATCAGATCCAGCTGGAGATAGAATGTTGACATGGCCGTCCTCGAGCCTTCAACGCCCAGAGACCGATACCTGCCGAGAGGCATAACAGCACCACAATGTCTGCACAAGACCGCTTCTAATTTGAAAAAATAACTTCTTATCCTGATAGCATTCTGTCAAAAATTCATCTCCAACAAGACATTCTGGCCCTGGCAGATTTTGGGCGCGATCTGCACAGCAGCGACAGTTTGACAGGCAAGCAAAATTTTGTGTTTTTTTTCTGTCAAGCAAATAACACACAATTTCACCGATTTTCCATCGAACAAATTTCTATGAACTTTGAACACACAACGTCGATCGATGTCGCAATGAAAACTTTTGGAACAATTCTGAATATTTCAGTGTGAGGAGTTTTTTTTCCAAAAAATGCAAAAATTCCTAACAAAATTTCAATGTCTTGCGACTTCGGGCCGTCATAACTACGCAATGATTACAGACTGCCAGAAATTCACTGCCAAATGATCCCTATGGGATGTCTAGTTTCCAGTTTACCATTAGCATCACTTCAAAATCATGCCCCTTTGTTGAACGCTCCGTACAAGAAAGGTACCTACCCAAATTGTTGGCAACTTCTGATGTCTGATATTGGGTAAACCACGTATGCCGTTGTGCTGCATGGCTGACAGACATGGAAGAACAGCAGACTGAATTGGAAAATAAGAACACGACAAATAACGCTGGCATCACTCAGTTGCAGGCATGTGACATCAGGCATCGTCAAATACAGGAAGTAAACAGCTTGTGCACAGATAGCAAACCGCTTCGAGCCGAATACTGTATTGTGGGTACTCCACACAATACAGCCATCTAGTTTTTTTGTCATTTTTTCTGGACGAGAACCTTACAAGTGGCATCCAGCCAACAGAAAGCTACAGGCTAGACCTTCCTGTCAAATAACTGACAGTTAAATGAAACTCGAAGCAATGATCCCAACCAGAAAAATTCACCCAGTGTCCTCATCTTGCCTTCATCCATCACTGAACTCCTGAGTAAAGTGGAACTGCTCCATTTAGGCCGACTTTCTAATGCCGTTTGCAACAGCCTGTCAAAGATGGTTTACAGCATCATTATTATGATCACCGAGCGTGTTACAGTTGGTTATCCAGGGCGTACCACAAGCAATTATTACTGCATTGTGCAATGGCCTGTAGACCTCAGTATTACGGAACGGGGAGGAGCAATGGTCGGTCGTGGCGGTGCCTTCGTCGTAGTTGCCGGTGGGTCGTCAGCGTGCGGTTGTCTTTATTGTTTAGTGTTTCTCGTTCATAGTTCTGCCTTAGGTAGCTGTCTTTTACCGAACGTAACACGTCATTTTTTTCTATTCACACTGTACATTTATTTACAAGAAAAACACTCATCCGACGTCGCTCGACGCGCCGTCCTCCCCAGCGTCCGTCGCTACTCGCTATCTCAAGTCAAGTCTCGCATTCGTTCATGCGCTATACTATTTCGCGCGGCTCCGCCCACTCCAGCCTCTCACTGGACGTTGGCGTCGCCGCTACCCCAATTCCACATTCAAATCCGATTTCCCTTTACACAACAATGTGCTTGCTTCGTCTGATTCGTTTGATTGTTTTTGCTCAACAGTTAAATTGATGTCTCAAATAAAAATATGCATGGGAAGCCATAAGGGTACTACTACGAAAACTGCAATTTTTCAAAAAATGATTTTATGCCGATAACATGATTTTAACATACGAATTATAAGGTTAATCGAAACAGTATGACGAATATAAACAGGGATGGATACAGGTTTGAGTAAACTCCCACACCAGAGCCATTTCTTACTTGAGCGAGTATCACTTTCTTTATATCCGTTAAATTTACTCCATTTCAGTGTGAATTTTTTAATGATTTTCCTCGAAAAATGCCTTCAGATTCCCTTTCACGGTAGCTTGCTTTTAACTCCGACCCGCGAGCATCACTACCCAGCAAATTCGGGATCTTCCGTGAACAAGGATCCAACGTTTCATAGCGAAATTGTTTAATTCTCATAAAATAAGTTTTCGTTATGCTCCGTTTTAAACTGCCCTGCCCTGTGTATGTAGTTATCACAGTAAACGAAGAACCGCGGTGCACGAAGAGTTTAGCGTGTGTGATGCCGAGTGATGACCGAGGATACAACCACCCTCCACCTGTCTGAAGTCACGACAACGACGACGGAAGAGAGGCAGATTACACCTGGAAACCCAGTGTCGTCATGGATGTCATCTGACGGCATATTATATTTCACGCTACCTATTATAGTCATTGGAGTAATTGGAACAGCGGGCAATGGGCTTATCCTCCACGCCCTGGTGTCTTCAAACCAGTATAAGAAGTACTTGCTGATTTTTAACCAGAATGCCCTAGATCTCTACAGCTGCGTTTTTCTGGTCATAACGCATTCCGTAAAGCTTTCTAACATCCGTCTTGCTGGGTCGCTAGGCTACTGGATCTGTACGCTGATTATCAGTGATACCTTCATATGGGTGGGAAATGTCGGTTCGGTAATTAATCTTGCCACGATCACAATCGATCGCTATCTGAAAGTCTGTACTCGGAAGAAAGTGCGCCGTTGGATGATATACGCGGCAATAGCATTCGCATGGATCGGATCTGTTGTGTACAATGCTACGGCAGTATTCTCAACCACCATTTTGGTGAACGGAACATGCCTCTCCTATGTCGCCTTTAGGGACGAATCGGCCAAATTATTCTACGTCATTTGGAATGTTCTATGTTTTTATGTCATTGTCCTCTTTATCTTCATCTTCTGCTACGGTCGCATCTTGATGACTATTCGTCGTCAGGCAAAGGTGATGGCAAGCCACAATACCAGTCAATCAAGCACCAATCAAACCCAGTCAAATCAGATTCAAACCAACGTCATCAAGACCATGATCTTTGTCAGCGCATTTTACGCGGTACTGTGGCTGCCGAACTACATTGTCATGTTACTTTATTATTTTCTATTTCCAAACCCGAACACACTTGTCATCATTTTCTACTACTTGTCGCTGCTGTGCGAATTTATCTACACGTGCGCAAATCCGTTCATCTACGCCACAAAATTCGATCCGGTGAAACAGGTCCTGATCCGGATGATTCCCTGCAAGAATACGTCCTAAGAAGCCGACGAAAATGTGGCCAATAGGGTGAGTTGTCTGGCGGTATTCCGTATTGGTCATTGTCGAGCAGGCGACTCACTCGAACATTAGTGATATCAACACTTGAACGACGAAATTAACATTTGACTGCACCAATGGCTTTACAGACAAGTGATTGCCTCGCATCTTCTCGGCCAAATTCATGGTTTTCTAGTGACAATACAGTTGCGATATTGTTGTTTTTGTACAGCTGCTGCGGAGTTATTGTAGTTTTAAACACGCCATCCAGCAGTAATGTTATACATCATCCGAAAAGCATCATGTCAAACCCCTGTGATCATACATCAATCAAGAAAATTATATACTCCGTTTCCACCCCTGACTACAGATAGGAAAACAGTTAGAACCGGTCAATGAGATCACATACGTTGCACATAAGATGCTTTCTATTGAAATTTTTGGAAAATTTCATAAAATTGTATTAATTTGTTTCATAGAAAATTTTATCCCGCATCGCTAGTCAAACAAAGTGAAATTTTCATTTCCTGTATATAGTCGTTTGCGTCAGACGCTCGTCAGAGAACATTAGACGTGTGTTGTGTACGTTAGTAAATTGCATTTTCGATGTTTTTGACGTAACGCTAACGAACTTTACTGTCATTTAATCACGATGATACGCGACAGTCATCAGAAACATAGTCAATTATTAATTTGTTATTTTCTGATGAGTGACAGTGTTATTTCCTATCGAGTCAGTTCATAACGTTGAAGATGTTACGATTTCCTTCCAGTAGTCGCCGCAACCAACTACGTGGAATCGACGTGCGTGATGTAGTTAATGAACTTAACTCTTTAAATTACGATCGCAGGATTTTAGTGGAAAAATCACTTTGACTGCAACGACTGGACTTCAAATATGACAAGCGTGCGTTGTCGAACAGCTGCCTCCGTCACGTTACTGACAGACCTACAGACAGATAGACTGACAGACTAAGCCAGAAATTAGTTGCTTTTGGAACATCAAGTTTCGCACACCTCGAGGACGATTTAAACGTATGAGTCGCCTGAACAAGTTACATGAAAATTTGCTCAAACGTAACTATGTACAACAAAATGCATATAAATGACTCGACGTTTTTAAATGCATTGTCTCGCATTACAGTATGGCTTTTTCAACAGTAACTATGCGATCGGTATTTCTAAATGATCGACACAACAATGAGTGTACCTAGTACATCCGAACATGGAACAGGCCGATGCTACTGCCAGCATTCGGTGAAGTGCGTCGCCAGCTGGCATGACGTCGTGCGGTGCTCCAGTGGGTACCAAATCCACTAGACACACTCGACAGCCTTCGTGGAAAGCAAGTGGATGCAGATGATGTAAACTACAACGAGCAGTTTCTATTGCATACCGGTCAAGGCGGTCGGCTTCTGGAGTTTCGTGCGTTGACGGAGTTAGCTTTCCTGTTCCAGAGCGAGTACTTGGTTGGCGACGGTCGGGACGGTACATTTGACATGGCAACGGACACGGCATATCAGGTAAACGCTGTGTTCTCTTATGCAGCTGAGCAGTTCACCATATTAACTACATTGTTGGCTGATCACGTAGTACAGTCATTGGCGGCACAACGAAAAATTAGCTACTTAGACATTGGCACCGAAATCGAAGCGCCGAAGGCGTCAAGAGGGTGAGGAGTGAGGACGGGGTATCTCCTCCCCAGCAGACTAAAGGAAAGGAAAAGGAAAGGAAGCGTATTTATATAGCGCCTTTTATATACTATGTATATCTCAAAGCGCTCAGGCATGGATCACACAGTTTTACCTGCAAATACACCATGCCTGCCTTTCCTTCGT
>Ga0209780_1001396_pt1 | contig 15800 bp, 13 predicted proteins | sample WorMetexBAHAMAS2_FD_187384 | JGI IMG/M metagenome (GOLD analysis project Ga0209780, IMG submission 187384) | Marine gutless worms symbiont microbial communities from Max Planck institute for Marine Microbiology, Germany - Inanidrilus exumae... | ecosystem: Host-associated > Annelida > Digestive... | reverse complement strand
GGCATACGAAATCTTGCTACAGTTTTTAAAACTATACTTTTTGTAGCATGAATCCATTTCTTTCCCGTTAGAAAAAGTAAGCTGATCACTTATTCAGGTACCTACAGCGAATGGTAAAACTAGCAGTAAGTCTGAGACAGAAAGTCAACTATCACAATTTTCTAGAATCAATACACTTTGCCGACCTTTCCTGAACATTTTATCAATTCACTGATTAATTCCTGACCTATGTCTAACTCCTTACTTTTCCAGGTCTTCTACACAAGTGGTCACCCTGAATACAAACTAAAACGATGATGGCAAGATGTCGTCACCGTCAACTACCATCAGGCACCACTGCTCTGCTCTGCTCTGCACTGCTCCGGCGAGCACACTAGCTGCATGAACCACAGGCAGACAATCGATCAGTCAACAAATTTCTTCGCAATAAACGCTACGACGATCGCAATCAACATAAACGCGATGAGAATTAAAATAAACACCCATGTCTGGTCACTCATCAAGCGAAGGAAGAACGACGCAGAGTCACTGCTGGTGACGGCGGCTTTGGCGTTGACGGAGCGTGCCACGGCCGGCGTGGAGAACGGCATGCCAGCACTGAACGGCCCCGTCAACGTTATGCTCGCACCATCGTCATCTTTTGTATGCCGGACCGCGTGCACTCGGACCTGGTAATCAGATCTGGCGGTGAGATTTGTCAGCCGGTAGGTCCGATCTGGGCCTCGATACACCTGCAGGCACATAATTGACAAGTGGTCAAAGAATTCTGACGAAAGTCCACACTGCTATCTTGTCACACCTTGGAACTGCAAAGGAATTCATCAGACCAGGACCACCATCCAATACACGGTTCCTTGGTCTCACCCGAGTCAGTCCCACAAATGGCATCTGGATCGATTCAGACAGTTTTGCAGGGCTCACAGACCAGCAGACAGACAGACTGATACACACACACACACACACACACACACACACAGACAGACCAACCATGCTACTCTGTCGGTAGCGACAGCCGGCATCTTATGCAATACGGTCTAACAATGGCAATGAGAAAAGCAACAACAACTTGGGGCCACTGTGCAATACAGTTTGCCACACAGCATCTAGTATAAAACAGAAACCGAAGACACAACAACGACAAATGCAATCCAGCACCGCCGTAGCGTTTCTGTGCTTTTGGTGCTGCAACACAAGTGTCAAGACATACTATCTTAGCAACAATGACATTGGCAACAAAGGCAACGCAAAGTGCAGCACAACTGTATGCCCATCAGGCAACAGCAACGGATCACCCTGACCACGGCCCATTATGGGGTAAGTTGTCACTCACTGAAAAGTATTTGCTACTTGCAATAAGTATATAAAAATAAGAGTGCCTTGTTTCACCCACTCAAAAAATATACAAGACGTACCATCATTGAAAATGGGTCCCTCTTGTGAGCAGTTTATCATCCAGTGGCAAATAGTTGTCACGGTCAACCTGTGTACCAAATATGGAATGACACGGAGAGCACACCAAAGACATCAAAGTTTATTTCCATTAATTACAGCATTCCCAAATGTTACAGTTATTCGCACACTACCAGCAAAACACTGTCGTAACAAATTACTGTCAGGAAAGACTTACCTCGTGATAGTCTGGGTCTCGACTAGATATACACTGAAGCTGAAGAACATAGACGAGTGAGTCTGCTCCAAGCGGCTTCAATGGCGTCCAATCCACGACACACGACGTCACTGACAGGTCACTTATCTTCGGTGCTGTTAGCAGATGACAATAATAAAAATTAGCTCCGTGCAGGACTGATGGTCAAACAGGACTCTTCACAACTGTTAAAGTCACGTGACACAAAAACTGGAGGACAAGTATCAAAAATCCGGCCGGATCAAATTTAGATATCGTGCCCTAGTTTACGAATCAGTGGTCGATTGCCAGCTCCCATTGTAAATGGCAGAGGAGATAGCTTTTGAAAATAAAATAATTTCCAACTTTGAAGGACTCATGACCTTGACCTTGGATCGGGTCGTACTGCATACGGTCGTGCATCACTCATTGACCCCTACCTACATAACAAATTTCATTGAAATCGAAGAAACCATTTGTGGACGGATGGACATACCCCAGGATGGATGGACGGACGGGCATTTGAGACCGGCTTTATGATGTCGACTCAGAAGAGTCGACCTAATAACAATAATGAAGGTGGCTGCCTACTTCAATCTTAACAGGTGTTTTCCAGGTGGACCCGGGTTAGGGTCGGTACATGTGACACCTGTCAACATGGCTGGTCTAGTGGTTAGGGCGTCGGACTTGCGACTCCATGGTTACGAGTTCAATCTCCAGCCGCCGAACTATCGGTCAGTTGATACTGGGATGGATGACCGCCTTCAGGCAAACATACCATCTCAGTATGTAACCAGCCACCCAAACAATTAAACAATTATTTACGTTTAGGAGCTGCTGGCGGCGCCTTCGTCGTGCGACAAGTCTGGACTGCAGAGACGGGTCCATCACCCGCTTCATTGGCTGCGTAGATTCGGAAATGATACTCCGTCGACTCACTCAACTTATTCACTTTGTGTGTCTGACCAGTGCCTTGGTAGATTGGCTGGAAGCTGCACACAACAAAACAATTATCGAGCAGTATCACTCATCTGAATAGTGGCTGCTGAGCAAAATGTTCACGTTTCAACAAACAATAAGTCACAGCTTGCTGTAATCTGCCATCAACTGATCTAAATTATTAAAGCAGGTTTTAAAATCTCGCTCAGGACTTTCGGACTGATTGATTGACTGAGTTAAGGTTTTACATCCCACCTGACATAAAATAGGTCACTTTGACATCATTGTTCCTAGCCAATATTGCCTACTACAGACAAACTGAATCTAACACAAAAAAAGCAAACATGGAACCGTAACAAAGTATAGTATATAACAAAATAAACATTAAAAACTAAGGCATCTTTGATCGCCTCTTATGACCTCTGGCCTGGAAAAAGAACAGGCCTATTGTTAAACAAGCAAATACGTAAGTAAGGCAGTAAATGATTTATACAGCACTGGAATCAGTAACAATTACAGCCCTACAGCCCATATGCGGACAGCACTTTAGGAGGTAAGTTCGTCAGCTGATCACTCGCTGGTATTGAACAAAATAAACACAGTGCCCAATACCATTCTGATACCAGTAGTAATAGTAATAGTCCACCTGTGCTTATAACCAACTGATAGTCGTCAAAGTGGCACACACCTTCCATAGTCGTCGCGTCGCATCTCGAGAACGTAGCGTAGCAGGTCGACATTCTTGCCATCTCCCCACTTCAACTTGACCGAGTTGGAACCGACATTCAACAGCTCCAGCACTGGTGGATACGGAGGAAGAGCTCGTGTCACCACACGGATTGGCACACTGAACGCTCCGACGCCGACGGCGTTCACCGCTTGCACACGAACTCTACAACAACAACAGCCATTGGACGGCCCTTTATCCAGGTAAGACAGTACCAGCAGCAGGTGCCAGGAACATGCCACAGGTGTCCTGACGCCATGGACAGTTGGCAGCACTAAATTGCAAGACAACTACTCTCCCTGTGCCCAGTGGTAAAAATTGCCTGAAATGATGGCAGGCCATCCTCACAATGGTTTGAATCTAGTTATGTTTACTTTGCCTCCCGTGCAAAGTATTGGGATCAGCAGCATGTCCGTGTGTCTGTTTGTCTGTCTGTCCATTCACTTATCTCATAAACCACACATAAAGGAAAAGGAAAGGAAGCGTATTTATATAGCGCCTTTCATATTCTATGTATAACTCAAAGCGCTCAGGCATGGATCACACAGTTTTACCTGCAAATACACCATGCCTGCTTTTCCTTCGTATGCGTTCACCAGATGGCGCCACCTCTAACTGAGGTAAGAGACAACTAATTGCAGCTTACTACTCATCAATCGACTCCGAAGGGATGAAAGGCTGAGTTGGCCTGGTTGGTTGACTCATAGCGGACGGTTTACCCACATAAGTAGTCACCCGTCAGCTATCAATCAATCAATCAATCAAAACGAATTTATATAGCGCCCTACGTCGCAGGCGAATCAGAGGCGCGTGTTGGACTAGCTACAGGTCGAGCGCAGGACAGAGTAAGTACGCCGGCCGAAGACCAACGTTCTACCACTGAGCCACGCAACTAACCAACATACAGTGGTAAAGGTGAAGGAGTAAGAAGTATAAGTTGCTTGTGCCCCTTTATACAGGGTGCACCAGTAAGAAATAATCCTTTAGGAAAAATTCTATACCTCCACAATTGTATTTTTACAGAAAAGGATTCATGCCATATATATGCAGCAAATTCCATTACAATATTTGGTTTCATTTAAAAATTACAATTAGGAAAAGTTAAAAGTACATTTTTCTAAGTGAACAAGTAGGATACAACTTTATTGGCATTTGTTATGTTTTTATGACGGGTAACCTGATTAATGAAGACAAAATGCATATTCAGATGCTTTGTGAGCAAATATTTGGGGCTAAAGCAATAACAGCAAGTTATACTGAGAAATAAATTAGCACCATACGGGACTGACGGTCGACTCCTACTTACTGCCAACTTCAAAGTCATGTGACACAAAAACTGGGGCAAAAATCAAAAATCCGGCCCGATAAGCTTTAGTTATTGTGCCCTAATTTAAGAATCCGTGGTCATTTGCTAGTCCCCATTATAAATGGGAGAGGAGATAGCCTTTGAAAATGGTCAAATTTCCGACTTTCAAGGGCTCGTGACCTTGACCTTAGATCGGGTCATACTGCATACCGTCATGCATCACTCGTCGACCTCTACCTACGTCCCAAATTTCACTGAAATCAAATAAACTTTTTGTGGACAGACGGCTGGACGGACGTACGGATGGGCGGACAATTGAAACCCACTTCATTACGTCGACACGGAGGAGTCGACGTAATAATACAGAAAAATCAGAGAGTACGGTACATGACAATGTGACCAACTTGTAAGCAGTTTCCGGCATTAAGTCCACGAGGTCACATTCTAACGTGTCGGAATCAACCGTCAACAGTGGCCTGTGATCGCCGACGTCGATGTTGTATGACAGAATTCGACTTCCGTTCGACACCGGTTCCTTCCAGACGAGACGAATAGACCGCGGCGTTGACGTCGCTCGAACTGAGCTCACGGCAGCAGGGCTGCTCATTGGTGACTGGGACCAGCTGACACTGCTGAATGGACCTGCACCGGCTGAATTCATCGCCTATTTATTTACAACACACATCAGACACTGCACGGACTGCACTGTGCTGACCACTCAGCATCATTCACAACACTACACATCTACGTTCTCGTTGCATTCAATCATATGATTTAAACGACTATTTGTTTCTGCCAAATTCTGTAACTCGCTGCATATAACCAATGTGTGCATTTTCCTTCTCTTTCACCGCTATTCAATAATGGACATGGTCCTACCTCTTGCGACAGCTGGAGCAACTTTTATGAGCTGGACGTCCTTCCTATAAACAGTGTCAAAGCATGCTGTATAAAACATGGAATATGCCACCTCATCACGTTGCCAACAGATTTGCTGTCCAAATGACTTAGAACGCTGGCTGTGTATAGTGGAAAGCATAATGTAATGGTCTGGCATCTGTCGGTCCATCTGTCAGCATATACACCATGACTCACCAGGGGGCAGCACATGACCCGGCCAGCGTACATTTCGGCCCGAAAATAAGCAGAACCGCATATTTATTGTGTGCCAACCTCCTACTCTTTTTAAATGGCTCTTTTCCATGTGAACCTGGGTTAGCCGATGTCCCTCATTTCCTTCTCCACTTGTTCTAGAAGAGAACCTTTCGGATCAGTGACAATTTTTGGGGGCTACATGCCCCTGCTGGCACCCAATCAACAGTGTCAAAGCACTCTTTCAAACCGGAAAGCAATGACCCCAACAATGGCATGACCTAATCCTTTCTCATCCCCAAGTGGACTCTGGAAGGATTGGCTGTTGCTCCATGCAACGTGATTCTCGCTACACTGCAAGCCATTTAAGTACATTTTTATATCACAAAATGCTCCTGCCAAACTTAGAACACAAAATGTACCCTGCAAGTTTATGTGAAACGTACAAATGTCAGAAATAAGTAATGACATACCCGGACACGGAACCCATATGCTGTCGCAGGTGTCAGCTTGCTGAGCTCATGTGACAACGAATACCCATTGTATACCTTTTCACAACAATATAATGTCGAACAGGTGTATTTCCAATACAATTTATGCTACTGTAATCATGGCACAAAACACACAATTTAACTCACAAAAAATTAATTAAACTGGTATTCATTTATTTAAACTGATTTCAGGTATATGGCAACTGAACAGTAATAATCGTATACTGTATGTGACAGTCTGTATGCTAATGTACATTTGCAACAGCACACGAAAAATTCATTCATTAAATGATTCATTTATATGATCCACTTGTGCATTCCCTCTCATGTTTATTCTTTCACCCATGCACGTTAACACACTCAGTGAATAGCAATAAGCTATGAAAATGCCAATCAAAGCATCGAACAAAGGAGCCATGTACCGGCATAAAATCCTGATCATCTCTGAATGTCCACTCGAGGTGGTACTCTGCGACTGGTGCGCCATTACAGACCGGCTCCTGCCACACGATCACTGCAACGGTCGGCGACTTGAAGTGGATGTCTGGTGCGGCTGGCGCATCAGGAACACCGGCTCCTGTTGACGTCTGTAGCGCTTCGGAGTACGGTCCCCACTGTAACAGCACATCAGTGCCGTCATGCATTAGCATAGCTACATGAGGTTCATGCAGTTCAATGACCTCCGGGTGCCATAGCTACTAGCCCAAGTAACACCAGAAAAAAATTGGCCAACCAACCCTCGTATCAACGACGACTAAAGAACACAACATTCACTCACTGACTTCTTATTTTTAGAACAGTTAATCATACCCAGAATGTACCCATATAAAAGCAGAAGCAAATATTTATTATGCGGATGATGATAGGCAGACCTGACCTCATGGCCGAGTGATTAACGCACTCGGCCGCCATGTGCCAGTGGAAGTTGTGGGGAGACGGGTTTACTCAAACTAAACATCTGAGATTCGTTGTGCAGGATTTCACATACGCTGTTCACAATGCCCAGTCCAAAGCATCAAAGAAATGGAGAGACAAATTAACTGAACACCTAAAACAGCAGAGGTTTAGTACAGTAGACACACATACCCCGGACTTGTTGCTAGCCTTGACCTGGAATGTGTACAGTCGGCCAGGCAACAGACTGGCCACAGTACACTGTGTGTCATGGCCGCGGTAGACGTCACGAGCACCACTCATGCCACTGTTCATGGTGACGAGGTACTCGCTCACTGATGACCCTCCATCGTACTCTGGGTCCTCTGTTGTCCATACAACAACCCACAACCATGCACACACCACGTCCACCACCATCGCCACATAAACTTATCTGAACTTAGTTTAGCCAGTTAGTAAAGTAAGTAATGTAAGTGTATAGCAGTTCGCAGAAACTCTGCCACACTGCTACTGTAAACTCACATGTCATATGGGATCACACAGTGTTACCTGCTACCCGACAGAGGTGAGAATTCCGCCTATACCAACAGCCAAAATAGGTACTCGATTTAGCGACCCCAGAGGGATGCAAGACTGAGTAGACCTATGTTACGTGAAAGCCACCGGCCAGGAATTCAACCGCGACATGTCACTCGCAAGTCCGACGTCCTACCGTTGAGCCACCACGTTAACCCATATGACTTGTTCTGCTACAGCACCTTTGGGGCGATCAATGACACCGATTTTCATATCACCTAACAGCATTAAAGCATTGAACAAAACTCAATGCACTGAAAAGCACAAAACAAACTCGAAGGTGGAAAGAATGCTAAAGCAATTGTAAATCAAAGAGGATGGAGCAACATCACACAACCACCAGCACATTATGATTCACAATGATTCATCAATAATCAAACAATGACGACAATACTAAGGCAATTATTATTTACTGCTACTTCAAATTCCACATCAGTCGCCAACTGACACAGTGAATGGAACAACAAAGCAGATTAAGCTGGCCATCTCGTCAGCTTTTGAGCACACGTAAATCTACTGTATCGTATCGTATCGTAACAAAGCAGCACGTCACCGACCCCAGACAATTGTAAGACTGGTGGACTTCGGTCGACCATACAGTCTTGGCGGCTTGCACGAACCCGGAGCAACTGGCAATGTCGTGACGCTCAACACTTCCGACCACTTGCATGACAAGTCAACACACATCAACGACATTAACATTACACACTCACAGATTATTACGTTCGCCACATCTAACAGTTAGCATAATGTAACGGTGAATGGTGTGGCGTCCATCCATCCATCTCGTCTTTTTTCCTTACTTTAATACAGCGCACATTTTTCTAACCTTAATAAGGTGCACGGCGCATACTCACATACTTAATGTGACTCACCAGGGGGCAAAGCATGTGATGTGGCCAGCATACATTTCTGTCTGAGTATTACGAGAACAGCCATGCCTGGAGTTCGACCGAAAGTAGACTTGTGAAACAGGAAGTAGTCGTGAAAGTGCAAAAATTGCCGAGTTACCTCGCAGCATGCCGCAATGTGGAACATTTTGCGATAATTCAACACTTCGTGCCTTGACTAATCATTCGGGTTTATTGACAATGATTTGAACCGTCGTAGTGGAACAACTGGAAATGCTACACCCCAGCGAACCAACTCCGATCATGCCAAGTGTGAATAAAAACAAAGTCAAAGCACTGGGACAACAGACAAGTGCTGGAACAAACAGTCTAAATGCACTGCTGGATACTTATCAAAACCTGCAAAGCAGGTTTGGTATTGAGCGTCACCCATATACTAAGAACCGCATTGGCCAAATTCCGTGTGTATGTATGTATGTGTGTGTAACTACTCCTCCCAAACCACTGAACGATTTGCATAAATACTATACCAGCAAATAGAGCGTCTGACACTGATTGCTATAGGCTACTAAGATTTGAAATATTTACCCCCACCATATTTAAAACCCCCAAAAAGGGGCGTGAATAGGCATTTTCAAGCTAAACTAGAATAATATTGAAACTCACATATCTCGACCACGGTTCGAGTGATTTCGACGAAATTTGGCACGGTGACTTGGATCGACCCTCTTGACCGTTCTGACCATTAAAAATTTCAAATTTTTAAAATCCGAGATGGCGGCGATCGCCATCTTGATAAATCGAAAAATCGCCATATCTCGGCCGCGATATCTACGAAATTTGGCACGCTGATGTATTTATCACAACCTGCCCTGGTATTGATATTGCTTTAGAGGGAGGGTTCGATTAGGCGGGAAAGGCAGGTTTTGGTGTGCTGCATGCAAGTCAACTGACTTGCATGCAATGACGGACATGCAGCACGTCTACTTTATTATTATTATTATTTAGCAATGTGATGATGGTCTACTTACATCACTCTGTCCACCAGCAGTGAAGCAACATACTCGAAGTCTGTATGCATGACCGGGCTCTAAGTACTCTGCCATATACTCACGCTCTGTCATCCGCTGTCCACCTTGAAAACCTGTCATAATCGAAAATGATCAAATAAATGACACATTTTCATATCCCCTGCACTATCCTAGTTACGAAGTGCACACCTGCAATGAGGGACTTTTTCCGCAGTATTGAAAGAAAGTTGGCCATGCCCTACCCCTCACCACCAATCATTTGTATACAAGAATGGAAAAGTAATTAAATAAACACATTTGTATAGTGCCATGTCACACGTCACACACATGCACAGGTTGCCATATGCAAGTGATCAGCCAGAAGGGGAACTCGAAACACATCATACTAACATTGCATCATGGAGCTACAATGATATGACACAGAAGAAATGGAGGAGACGCCAAGTGACACATATATATCAAAACCAAAATCACTGTTTAGGTTTCTAATTCATTCATACTCTAAACCACCATGACACTTTATAAATGGTAATAAGAGCAAATGGATGCATCAGCAAGCCATGACATCAATAGCATCACTGACACACTAGATGGATACAGAGACAGACATATGGAGATGGGCTTAAAAGTGGTTACTTCTTTTGTTCTCATGATCTACTGCAATGCTGTGAAGTGAACCAACAACTAAGCCTACACAACAATTAGAAATTACAATAAGTCTGAAGTAGCTGTTATGACTTGGATACTGGCATTAGACAGCCAGTACAGATGGGCCAAATGAACAATAAATTAGCCCTGTATGGGACTGACGGTCGACTCTTCACAACTGACATTTCTGCCAAGTTCAAACTCACGTGACATAAAAACTAGGACAAATATCAAAAATCTGGCCCGATTAAATTTAGATAGTGTGCCCTAGTTTAAGAATCAGTGGTCAGTTGCCAGCTCCCATTGTAAATGGTGGAGGAGATAGCTTATGAAAATGCAAGGATTTCCAACTTTCAAAGGCTCTTGACCTTGACCTTGACTTTGGATCGGGTCATACTGCATACCGTCGTGCATCACCCATCGACCTCTTACCTACACGCCAAATTTCATTGAAATCGAAGAAACTTTTTGTGGCCGGACGTACGTACGTACAAACGAACGTAAGCATGGACAGACAAATATTTAAAACCAATTTTATTAGTTCACCTACAAATGGAAGGCAAATAGGTAGGTAGATGATACAAGTTAGTGAAGTTGCTGCATTTATAAAGACATGCCGAGTCGTCCTCAGTCGTCTACAGATCGCAGTTTTATCAATAACTCTAAACTACAATGTTAAACGAATGTGGCTGCTGAGAGAATAGTTACCGTTGCCAGCGTCAAGCTGAACCTGGTAATCTTGTATGTCGACACCACCAGTGTCACGCGGCTCATCTACATACGGCAAATACGCCACAGCAGAAGTCTCAGTGAGTGAAAAAGTTTCATATCAGCATACACATGTAGCTATGACTGTTGCTGCTTTCACCACCACATCCGTCTGTATGACAAACCTCTGCAGCAGGGCACGCAAATGCACTTCAAACACAATAGCATTTTCAGCTATCTCCAACTCGGAACCCAGTGTAAAACTAGAAGATGAACTTTGATGCCCCAGTGTCCATGTGGGGGCCTTCAACCACCTCAAACGCCTGCTATGACCTTGTCCTTTTGACCTCCAGAATCTAGTCAGGTCATTAGTAGGGACTGGTGAATATTCTCTGTCAGTTTTGTCAAAACTGTTCAAGGCGTTCACGAGATATCGTGGTAACAATACCTGTCTGGACGAACAAACGGGACAACGAGACAGCCAGAAAACATAACGTCCTCGCCGACACTTTTTGTTCAGCAGCCACCCAAAAAGGGAAAATGATCAAGACGCTCGTTTAAAGTTTTACGCTAGCGCCTACAACAGGGAAGGCAACTATCACACCGCAAGACAAAACTAAATCAAATACTACAAAAAGCATGCATTCTTAACTAAAAATAAATATAACATAAAATCAACACAAGAAACTAAAGTCAGGTTTAGTCGCCTCATGTGACATCCGTCCTGGAAATGCAGTGGGACTATTCTGGTAGAATGGGAAGGGATGGAAAAGCAAGAAAATAGATAAAGCGAGTTAAAAAAGGGAAAATGGGAAAAGTTAAAGATACTAATAGATAGAGTAAAAGGTGATAAAGTGAAAAGATCAGGGGAGGGCAATTGCCCTGGGCCCACACGGGACCAGTTCGCGTAGAACCCTGACCTGTGACAGACATAGGACCACTACACATAACCAAACTAGTATATCGTCGCCCGGTGAAAATCTGCCAAGAATGAAATATGACGTGATATTCACCCCATGTGCATCGGAAGCTGTTTGAAGTGACGCGACCTTTGACCTGCAGCTTGGATGGATGCTGTGGCCGATCTGGCAGCGTCCGAAAACACACTACGTCACTCCATTTGCTGTTGCCTTCCTCGTTTGTAGCTTGTAGCTGTCGACAAATCAACAACACAGACATTCACCAGAAGTCAACTGACACTGTGGCATAGCTAAGATGCGAACAGTACGGTTAGCAACATTGATGATTTCAACTGCAACTACTACTAATGTTCCAAATTCTACTCTGAGGGTCACTTCAAGATCGTCCTATGGACTCTAAATCAATGAAAAAAATACACCATGTCTGGAGAAAAGGTGCCACTATAATTTTGTCAACAACTTTGCCAAATGCTGAATGTCGGCCAAAATTCTCTCACTGATGTACTAAATTAGTAGTAAACTGATAATTAAAGATCCTATCCATGTCGCCACACTAACCTGTAAAATATTTATGCACAAAATCACATGCTTTTAATTGTTCATATACGTTTGTTATGTTTTTTTTTACAATAAATGGATGAATGGATGGACGGATACCTCTCAGTTGTGTTAACATAAAGTCAAAATATGCAACATGTGTGCAACACTAAGGTGCTGTACTTACCCGAAATTTATACTCTGTATTACGACGCAGCTGAGATATCTTGTACGACAATTCACTGCCGTTGTAAACTGTAAGGAAGCCATGTCCCTGCACCACACAGCAGACTCTCAAAATTCACCAACAAAACGTGCTATTTTACTACAGCTTTTAGCACGCAGTGGTTGGTTGGTTGGGGTTTAACGGCGCTTTTGGCACAATTCAAGTCATATAATGTCTTTCAGATTTAACATTCAATAACTATTGATTTTTATGCTCATATTCACAACTGGAATGCAGATAATAATGACCATAATGAAGCTATACAGAGGTTAGATTATCACCGTTTCTTAGACGCAAAGCTGCAGTGGACAGGCTGACTGAGAAGACAGCCCTACGTGAAGATTGGCCATTACACAAATATGTTTTCTCCTTCCCGCAACTGTCTGTCATCACGCAGACGCCTCTGGACAGACACTCATTTTATAGATGTCACCAGTCAATGGCAAGATGACTGGAAGTCGGCCTTGGTGGTCAACTCTTCAATTGTGCATGACCCCACTATCCGGCAACCAAAAACTCAGGATTTGATCTGCCACAACAATACTCGTCAAATATAAACCATTTTCAGACTAACCAACCTGCCACAAAAAGTGGGGCCTTGCAAGTGTCAGTGTGGCAAACGTCAAACAATGTTTCATATCATCAACAGCTGCCCACAGACCAAGCTGGAGGGTGGCCTACCACATCTTCACTTGGCAGAAGACGCCGCGGTTCAATGGTTGATGTCACGTGGCTCGTAATGATCAAAGTAACAACAACAACTGTTGTATGCATCAACGTACGAACAATGCTCAATGGGTCAAGTACGGTACAACAGGAAGAAGAATGAGATAACCATAGAAGACTTGGTGGATTAGTGCTACAGACTACAGAGGACACGAAAAAGTTCTGGTCCGTCTTAGGAGGATGCAAAGATCTGTAACAAATGATGAAGGAACATCAAAGGTGCAACTGGTTCACTACGTTCGCCAGCCAGAAAAATGGTCCTAAAAAAATTACGTCTATATACCTGTGGTGTTATTCACTATTATATGCATACGTACACAAAAGTTTCTGCTGTGCGCAAGTTTTACGATTTTTCGTATGTGCTATTCACTATCAGTTCGTAAGAATTGTCTTACATACGTGCAGCCCACGATGATCATATTCTATTTATAGAACACCTACTTCAATGGACGTGCTTGTTAAATAGCGTGCTTGTCGTGTGTGCATTAAACCGGTTACGTGACAGACTTACAGTTGTTTCGTCTTCCATGTGCAGAGTAAAGCTGTCGTCACACGGCCGCTTCACCCACGAGATGGTTAGTGCCTTGACGCAGCACTCGGACAGCATCGGCGGGTCTGGCTGAGATGGCACCGTCCCACTGGTGCAGTAGACAACTGTCGTGCTGAACCGACTGCATGACGACAACACAACAACATAAACTGTTGACATAACGTAACCGCATTGAGTTAGTAAACTGCCTAACATTACATCAACACGTTATCGGTTATTTGTACTTTTAAAAGCTGAACAAGAACAAATACGTCCATCCTCATAATACTCCGATGGAAATGTATGCTGGTCACGTCACGTGCATGCCATAATAAGTACAGAAAAAGATGACGCATGCCTCATTGAGGTGGAAAAAAGACGGGATAGATGGATGGACGTCAGACCATTTACATCATGCTTACTGCTAGATGTGGCTAGCATAATAGAATTAGACAAGTTGTCCCTCGGGGGGGCACAAAAAGCAGGTAACTGGCTACTGTGAGCTGAGAAATGTTACAAATATTTCATAAGGTAGTGTAGCGACAAGTTCAGGGTGTGGTGGAATCTTTACTAACAACTAATGTAATGTTGAGCAAGATTTTAAAAACTGGTTGGCATTCAGTGAAGTATGTATGACACGCTTTTAACTCACAGTGGAGCAACAGTCCATTTTTCTGGACCACCGTTCACACAGAAGCAATGGACTAATTCTGTACATTCACAGTACGGTAATAGATTTGTGATACATCTTATTGAATGGACTGTGCATTCGGTGAAGACTACTACTACAATGGTATTTGTAAAAGACTGTATCAATGTTCTCAGCACCATGTAATCATTCTGTCTGCAGTTTATCGTTTCGTGACCAACACATGGCATGCCAAACGTTGCATATTAGCCACTAAACCAAACTAAATCGAACATGAGACAGCATCGTGTCCAACCTCTGGCCGACAGAGTTGACAGCAGCAAGTCGAAAAGCGTAACTTGTCGATGGTGAAAGTTTGGTGAGTTTATACTGTTTCTGAGGACCAGCGTATATCTCTGAGAAACTTCCGTCACCAGCACCCTGCACACAGCAAGCAGCAATGGCCATGTTTATCATCTATCTCCTGCTATAAGTTGTTCAATAAAACTCGACAATTCAGAGTAATTCCTCGCCGTTGTAACTGATAAAAAGTCGTTAAGTTGCAGTTACACTAATGCTACCAGCAGTTGTTGTTCAACCAATCAGTTTTTATAGATTTCTTTCAAAATAAATTAGTCCCGTTCGGGACTGGCAATCGACTCCCACTCACTGCCAACTTCGAAGTCACGTGACACAAAAACTAGGAAAAAAATAAAAAATCTGGCCCCGATGAGCTTTAGGTATTGTGCCCTAATTTAAGGATCCGTGGTCATATGCCAGCCCCCATTAGAAATGCGGGAAAAGACAGCCTTTGAAAATGGCAGAATTTCCAACTTACAAGGGCTCGTGACCTTGACCTTGGATCAGGTCATACTGCATACCGTCATGTATCAGTCGTCGACCTCTACCTACATACCAAATTTCATCGAAATTGAAGGAACTTTTTGTGGACGGACGGACGGACATTTGAGACCCACTTTATTAGGTCGACTCGGAGGAGTCGACCTAAAAGTTAGACTGATTCCCAAGGGCCTCAGCAAAAAACATTTGAAAACCAACGGCTCGTGCATTTTACGGATGAAATGCTTTCTTGAAACAGCCCCAACCATCGAAGTATTCAAGACAAACTACAGCCCACAACAGCATTTTATATTTCCACCACCATCACAACTTGTACGGTAGTACAAGCTGTTGTATAAGTGACTAGCCAAAGTAATGGGAAAGGCCAAATTTTGACCCCCTGGGGCTCCAAAACCCCTGAACGGATTTCGATGAAACTTGGAATATATAATCGGGTCACGGGTAAGACCACACACGCAAATCCATGTGGCGCTGCGACAACGTGGG
>Ga0209780_1001395_pt1 | contig 15805 bp, 12 predicted proteins | sample WorMetexBAHAMAS2_FD_187384 | JGI IMG/M metagenome (GOLD analysis project Ga0209780, IMG submission 187384) | Marine gutless worms symbiont microbial communities from Max Planck institute for Marine Microbiology, Germany - Inanidrilus exumae... | ecosystem: Host-associated > Annelida > Digestive... | reverse complement strand
TTTTCAGCGTGTCCGTTTTTGAGAAAATCCCCATTTTACAGGCACTCACGGACGATGCTTACAAAAACCAAATTACTAGCGACCATATGCAACTGAAATTATTCAATTCTTAATTGGACACTACTGCAATCATATATATGAATATTTACGGAAAGGGGTAACGCACCATATGCCCTCTGATCGGATCAAACGGAGCCTGAAGGCTATACTCAGTGCCGATGCGGTCGGTTACAGCCGCCTCATGGGAGAAGATGAGGTCGCTACCGTCAGGACCATCGAATCACTCCGTGAGGTGTTTGCTAGTCTTGTCGAAAGTTTTGACGGGCGGATTGTTGACACCCCCGGGGATAATATACTTGCCGAGTTTTCCAGCGCCGTCGATGCGGTCCAGTCCGCCATAGAAATTCAGAATGAAGTTGCTGCATTTAACGAAGCGCTGTCACCGGACCGTCGGATGATGTTTCGGATCGGCATCAATATCGGCGATATTATCGTCGAAGGAGATCGGATCTACGGGGAAGGGGTGAACATTGCCGCGCGCATTGAGAGCCTAGCGGCCCCCGGTGGTATCAGCATTTCAAGTAGCGTTTACGATCAGGTTAAAAAGAAAATGGGCCTCGCCTGTGAGGACCAGGGGCGTCACGAGGTAAAGAACATCTCGGAGCCGATTCACGTCTTCCGTGTAAATCTCCATTCTGCAGAGAAATCATCACCGAAAAAAGCTTCGAGCCCCATTTCAGGGAAATGGATCAGCCTTGCCGCAGCCCTCTTTCTTCTATTGGCCGCAGCGGGGTATTTTCTCGTTTACAAAGGCCCTCCAGACCTTAAAGACTCTGCCGATACGGTCGAAAGCCAGAATTCCGAACAACCGTCCATTGCTGTTCTGCCATTCACCAACCTGGGTACCGGGGCCCAGGATGACTATTTCATCGACGGCATGACCAACGACATCATCACCGATCTATCCCGATTCAAAGAACTGATGGTCATCGCAAGCAATACTATGTTCACATTCAAGGGCAAGCCGGTACGGGTGGAAACTCTCAACGAAGAGTTGAATGTTCGGTACGTGCTTGAGGGCAGCGTACAGAAATCCGGCGATCGCGTGCGCATCAATGTTCAATTGATCGACGCGGCCAGCGGGCATCATCTATGGGCTGAGCGATATGACAGAAAACTCGAGGACGTGTTTGCCGTTCAGGACGAACTGGTACAGACGATTGTCGGGCGGATGGCGACTCAAATCGGTGAATCTGAACGACGGCGGGTTTCACGAAAAGCTCCTGAAAACATGCAAGCCTACGATTACCTGCTTCGGGGGCTTCAGCACTATAGACGTTATTCCCCTGAGGAAATGAGAAAAGCCCGCCAGATGTTTCAGCGGGCATTGGAGATCGATCCCCGTTACGCCTCGGTCTACACCGCCGTGGCTGATACCTACATCTGGGAATTTTTATACGGCACCATGTTCCCGGACCAGACCCTGGAACTGGCGGATCAATTCGCGCGCAGAGCATTGGCTCTGGATGATAACCAACCCGGAGCCCACTCATTGGTCGGCTACATCTTTTTTCGAAGAGGAGATTTCGATGCCGCCATGGAAAAGCTTATGAGCACCCTGGAGATGAACCCGAACGATGCACTCACCCAACATCGAATAGCTGCGGTGTCTTGTTATGGCGGAAATTTCAAAGATGCCATCCAATGGCAGGAGTCTTCCTTGCGCCTGGACCCCTGGCAACCCACGGGCAATTTAATGACCCTCGGAATGGCCTACTATCTGAATGAACAATATCCGGAAGCCGTCTCCACATTAAAACGGGGCATTACCGGCGACCCCAACTATGTTGGACACTATATTGTTCTTGCGGCGAGCTACTCGCGGATGGGCCGTGCGGAAGATGCCCGTAGCGCGGTGGATCGTGTCTTGAAACTCGATCCGTTTTTCGAAGTGGCGTATTACGGATCTGCGTTTAAGAAAGAGTCGGATCGCAAGCAAGTACAGGAAGATCTGCGTAAGGCGGGTCTCCGCTGACCGGCCATTACCTGAAATCTTTTCAGCGCGACATCGGGGTGCCCGTCTTATTTTTGGAGATTTTTCCACGCCTCGTCGGCTTTGGTTATATTGATTTGGGAGTTCGCCTCAAATGTGTCCATCCCTTTGCGGGACCAGCCTAGATATAATTTCCCATCGATGATCTTCCAGTTTTCCGGATTTACCCCGGCAGCCTGCCCGGATGAAGACAAACTGCCCGCTCAGTAGCCGCCGTACTGGGGAGCGTAGGCCTCGGGGTCGGCCTTGCCCATATCCAGATGCTTAGCGCTGGTGAAGTACCATTTGGCGTCCCGCCAGACGAGTTGATAATCGCTGTCTCCCTTTACCGCACGGTTTTCAGTGAAATACGCAACCGGGTCGAATCCCTTGATGGCGACACCGAAAAAGAAAGTTTTATTGATGCTATCCAGGCCGAATGCCAGGGCCGGTGCGAAAAGCACCATTACCCCAATAGCCAACATCGCCGTAAACAGTTTCCTTTTTATGATCCACTCATGCGTCATCATGAGCCGCTCCTTTTATCGTGTATAAGACGTAACTTGGCAACGGACGCCGTCGTGCCTTCAATTGGATGTCTAAGGAATGAGGAAATGAATTGCAGGAAGAACCCTACTCAAGATTGAATCGGCATCCACTGTTTCAGAAATAAAGGTATCTCTGCCTCAATCAAAGTCAAGCCGATATGAAACTGTTGCTCGCAGCGATGGCATTGAACGATTAGTGTAATTTCTGGGTGTTGGTGTGATCTTCTCCGGATATCCTGATATAATGCAGGGTATCGATGAAACGAAACCGATAAGGAGTCTCACCATGCGCGGCGCATTGATGATTTGCATCGTTATCACCTTGCTGGTCGTCGGATATCTGGTTATCAAACGAATGGGGCCGGACACCTCCGATAAAATGAGCAAACCCCGGGCACAACAGACCATCGAACGTGCTGAAGACACTGCAGAGCGAGCCAACGAGAAGGTAAAAGGCCTCAGTGAGCGGATCAAGCAGGCCGAGCAGAACTAGGGATTTCGGTACCGTTTAACGAGAACCACACACACCTGCAAACCCGATCAGTCAATTTTTCATTCCGATTTCATCGTGACCTGATGCAGGAACGGATAGTCGATCGGCCTGTGAGTAGCCCCACTGCCCAAAACCCGCACATGGGGATGCTTGGTGGAAGAATTCGCGCTGACATAGACGGTGCCGGCAGGTTTACAGTAGACCTGCCTGGAATAGGTCGGCGTGGCTGTTTCAATATAGGCGGGGAAACCCTCCGGCAACCCCACAATCCTGGCCTTGAAGGCCACCGAGTAACGCTTTCTGCCGTCAGGTGGAGGGTCGATTTGAACCAGCGCTGTACCCAACGGGTTCACCTTTCTATCGTCTCCTCTGAGGTGGGAATACTCAAACGATTCGAATAGTACCAGCGGCCGATTGTTCTGCTTCGCATACTTCTCAAGTGTATCGCCTTCGCAACGTCCGGTTGCTTTCCTGCTTATCTGGTTGTGATAGAAGACTCTCCGGTGACCTGGAAGGCCTTCGCATGCATCCCAGGCCACTTGAAATTCGCCCAGTGCCGTTCCAATATCCACGGATTCCTCGGCTTTCACAATGAGTTCGGTAACTTTCTTCTGGCTGATGACGAAGGCTTCTCGGTAGCTGGTGGGGTCGGCGGCAGCCTGTTTTAAATCCGATTCCATGATGATCAGGTCCGGGCCGGTGGTTTGGCGGACCTGCCGGCCGGGAGCCCGTTGCTGCCAGACCGGCTTCAGATTACGGATGGCATTCCGATCCACATAGGCGGTTTGGGATCGGGTCATGGAGCGCATTTGCCTGGACAGTTCGTCCAACTCTGAAAAAACGGTCTCCTTGGAGTTCCCACCTGAGCGAAGGTCTCCTAAAATTGCCTCCTGCTGGTCGAGAAACTGGGAAAGTGCGGCCAGCAAGGGTCTGAAATCCGCCTTCTCATCTGTCAGCGCCGCATCAAACCGCTCTTTAAATTCATCCAGGGTTTGGGAGAATACATTCGGATCGACTTCGGGAATCTTGCCTTCATACGCAGCAATGGCTTCCACAATCCGAGCCAGATTCTGAGCATTTTTTTTGCGGACATCATGGCGGTGCCGGATATCCCTCATGGACAGGTCGGTCGCCTTCTGGAGGTCTCCTTTTTCCAAGGCATCCGCTTTTCTATCAAGGGATTCACGGTCGGTCAGAAAGTACATGTGTTTGGGTACGGGTAGCGGTTGATCGTTGTAGACATCCAGGGCTTCTTTTCTTTCAAGGGCGGCCTGAAAGCGGGCATATGCTGCATCGATCCTTCCCATGAGTTCTTGAAATGCTTTGTAGCGCTTCAAGTTGACTTCAGCTTCTTGCTGAAAGCTCGAGATTTTTTCTTCCGCCTCGGCTTCGGTCCGGTATCGGAGACCATCCTTTTGACGTTCGTAGAACACGTTTCGGGCGCCACTGGCGATCTCACGGGAAAACCGGTCTGCTTCGGAAAGCAATTCGGTGAGTTCCTGCTCTGCCGTACGGTACTCATCTTCAATTGCTCTGGTTTTATCCCGAACTTTCTGTTCCGTTTGTGTATAGTAATCGTAGAGCTGCCTCCCCAACGCGTCCCGAGCTTCGAACGCCTGCTGCCGGAGAGCGTACAGCTCTTGTGTTTTTTCTTGAATGACGTCCAGCCGGGCTTTCTGTTTTTCCTCAGGCAGGTTCGAGTTGCTGATCAGAGTGCGACGGGCCTGGAGTTTTTTCTCGATGCCATAATAATTCGCTTCCCATTCACTCCATTTAAGAGACAGCTCTTGGATCAGTTTTTCTGCTTCTTTTAGAATACCTTCTCGAGGCCTGTTACCTTCCAGGTCTGCCAGCTCATCAAGCTTTGTTTGAACCTCGGCGAGGTCCTGTCGAAAATCGGGAACTGTCGGCAGGTTTGCCGCTTCGTCCATGGCTGGGGTTGGGGGCCGTTTGTAGGTCAGCGTGGTTGCTTGTACAATAAATATTTTTCCAAGGCAGCCGGCATCGCTGGAGATCACCCGGGTGCCGGAGGGCATTTTTTGGAAGACATAGACCCCTTCGGAAGTCTGCTTGGTGCGAATGGTCGTACCCTCAAGTGAGCCACCGCTCACCGATGATGGGCTGGTTTTTGTCCATACAGCCGTTACAGGAAGTCCGTCACCCCCGATGCGGACGGTCACCGGATACGCCAATGGTTGTCGAATCGGTTTTTTAAACATATACGTTGTTTCGGTGCTGCGCCAGTCCTGCCGGACCCGGCTGAGCCGACTGTCTATTTTCAGATGGAACCGCCGGTATTGGTGAGTGTCGGGGAACTTGGCTTCTCCCGAGGGGACAAGATACAATTCGATGGCGCGAGCAGGCTCTTTTTTCTCCGGATCGATCATTTTACCTTCGGGGAAAATGAATTCAACGCCGCGATTGGTCACCGGACGGGTCGCAATAATATATTTGTCGCTGTGGACCAGATGGGCCACGAGGTCCTTTGTGGGAGCAAATCTTCCGGCATCCAGAATGTTGGGAACCGCCACCTTGACCTGACGCTTGAGCAATCCCTGCTGCTCCAAACTCATGGTATAAATTAGATCCATTTCGGCATCGATCACCAGTCGTTGCACTTCATCATAGAGGGCAGGATAGATGTACTCGTTCAGAAACCGTTCCCGGTAGGCCTTCTTGTACAGACCGGCATCGCCCGGGTTTTTATCATACTGTACCTTGAGGGTATACCACCCCCTGATCCCATGGCAGACCGGGTCGTCCCAGAAACTGTCCAGCACCTGTTGAACTTTGACATCCGCGTTTTCCTGAGCATAGAGCTTCCAGATATGGGCGGCTGTCTTATCGTCGGACAGGTGGAAATTGACATAGGCGCGGTAGAAATCGGTATCGATCTGCTTCAGGGCGGCATTTCCGATGGTGTCGAGCTGGTATTTTAGAATCCCGAGACCGGCGCTCACCGGTCCGCCGGCGGTTTTTTCCACGAGGAATTTCGTGGCCTCCCAGCCAACGTCCAGGCCGATATGATCACCCTGCACGAAGGCCTTGTCCATTAGGGTGGCAACGGTGATGCACATGCCGAGATTCCCCAGACCCTCCTGGGTTTTCCCGATCCAACCGCCGGCCTCACCGGCACCGGCGAGGGTAATCACGTCTGTGAACAGCCCAAGATTGGTTCCTAGTTCTTGGAAATTCTTTCGAAGATCGGCTTCACTTTGTGGAGGGGAGGTACGTAAGTGAGACTTGTAGTTTTCAATCTCTTTGCGGACCTGCTCTTCGGTCAGAATCGGCCGAGGTATATTGGGGGCCGGCTCGAACTTCTCCCGGGGGAACGTTACATCTTCTATCTCTTGGGCCATCTGGGCATGGGAAGGAACAGTCACGCAAAAGGCCAGCAGTATCAGGATGGCGACACGGATGATTTTTTTCATGGGGCGGCTCCATAGGTATCCAGTGTGATTCAAATCAGACACTACACATCGTTGTTTGCAAAACGATCAACTGAAACAATACTCGGTTGAGGGAGGAGCGCCTTTACTACGCGCCGCAGCATTTCTTATATTTTTTTCCGCTTCCGCAGGGGCAGGGGTCGTTTCGACCGATTTTCTCTTCTGTGACCACTGTTTCAGGCCAGTTCTGAAGCGTCTCCAGATCGGGAATATCTTCATCCTTTTTTCGATCGATCTCAAAGGTATAGAACCAACCGTTTTTCTTGAAAATTTTTTCCAGCTCCTTCAGCCGCTTTTTAGTTTTGACCCTCACATGGACAGGATTTTTTTCAGTTCCCAGTTTTGCCGCTTTTTGACCGTCGAATACTTTTTCCATCGATTCACCTCTAAATTGTTTTTGCCTCCCTTTTCAAAATCGAGAGAGAGGCGCATGATGGTGTGTTTTTGATGGATTCTAAATAGATATTGTAACCAAATATCCGGGAGCACGCAACAAACCGGGGTTATGAACAGGGCAAATTCCCGGGAGGAGACATTCTTGAAAGGGTCTGATGGAGAATCGAAGAGAAAAGCAATTAACGAAGGGTAGACGTTTATCTGGTATTGATACGAGCGCTCTCAATCGTGTCCATGCTAATAGCGGACGATCAACACCAAGGGCGTGGGGGGAGACGTTGAAACCTCTTCCATCAACAATGGCTGGAGCCGTCCCAACAATGCGTGCAGACTTTCTCTTTGGGTAGGCCGATGGCCGCCACCAAATCTTCGAGACGCTGGTACTTCAGGGATGTCAGTTTGAGATCTTCTCGAATTCGATCCACCATGGCCAGGTTCCGCTCGGATCCGGCGGCGGCGTAATCGGGAAGATGGCATTCGTTGTCTCCATCCATATCGTGGATGATTCGTCTGCCCGCCAGGGCCAGGGTGGAGCGGGAGGTGGAGAAGTTGAGGAAAATGCAGGGATAAATCAGTGTCGGACAGGCTGGCCGCATGTGCACTTCTTCAGCCCCGTAGTCAAAAAGAATCTGGACATTTCCTTTGAGCTGGGTGCCTCGCACAATGGAGTCTTCACAAAACAGGATCTTTTTACCTTCAATGAGTTTCCGGATCGGGATCAGTTTCATTTTGGCGACCAGATCCCGGTGGGTCTGGTTCTGGGGCATGAAGCTCCGCGGCCAGGTGGGCGTGTATTTTACAAATGGACGAACATAAGGGATCTGTTTTTCGGCGGCATACCCAATGGCATGGCCGATACCCGAATCCGGAATACCCGCCACACAGTCGATTTCGGTATCGTCATTCCGAGCCAAAGCGGCGCCGCATCGATTCCGGACGTATTCCACGTTTATGCCTCCGTATTCGGATGCCGGATACCCGTAGTACACCCACAGGAAGGCGCAGACCTGCATGGCCTCTCCGGGGGGCAGGCACTGCTCGCACCCTTCAGGCGTCAGGCGGACCACCTCGCCCGGACCGAGATGCCGGTCCAATTCATATCCCAGGTTTGGAAATGCACACGACTCGGACGCTGCGGCGAAAGCGCCATTTTTTTTGCCGATGGCGATGGGTGTTCGCCCTAGACGATCCCGAGCCGCGTAAATCCCTTTGTCGGTTAGCAGCAGCATGGAGCAGGAACCCTGGATGGCTTCCTGGGCGTGCCGGATACCGGCTTCAAATGACTCCGCCTCGCAGATCAGCATGGCCGTCAGTTCGGTGGGATTGGTCTTGCCACCGGCAGTTTCGGTAAAATGCATCTTGTGCCGGAACACCTTATCCTCAAGCTCGGCCATGTTGTTGATCCGTCCCACGGTAACGATGGCAAAGTTGCCCAGGTGGGAACCTATTACCAGCGGCTGGGCATCGTAGTCGCTGATCACACCGATGCCTTGGTTTCCGTCAAACTTGGGCAGGTCGGGATCGAACTTGCTGCGAAAATAATTGCTCTCGATGTTGTGAATCGATCGCCGGATTTCGGAGGCATTCCGGACCGCCATTCCGCCTCGACGGGTACCCAGATGGGAATGGTAGTCGGTTCCATAGAAAAGATCGCTCACGCAATCGGTCTCTGCCGCCACCCCGAAAAAACCGCCCATGATTCCTCCAGCTGCGTCTTGATTTTCACCAAAGCTTAATTTAGAAAGCTTTCTGTTAGTATTTCTAAATCGACCTGTAAAGGCGAAATTTGTATCGTTCAGAGAGCGAAAGCCTCTTCCATTCCATCATTATTGGATCTAATCCGTATCAAGTACGAACTCACCGCCCACTGTAAAGGAGGTTCCATGCCCCGACGACCCGATCTTCAAAAGATTCTGATCATCAGCTCCGGGCCGATTATCATCGGACAGGCCTGTGAATTCGACTATTCCGGAACCCAGGCCTGCAAAGCGCTGCGTTCCTTAGGGTATGAAGTCGTCCTGGTCAATTCGAACCCGGCCACCATTATGACGGATCCGGGAATGGCTGACGTGACCTACATCGAACCGCTAAATGCCAAAGTATTGACCGAAATCATCGCCCGGGAGCGTCCCGACGGATTGCTGCCCAATCTCGGCGGGCAAACCGGCCTGAACCTCTCCTCGGAACTGTATCGATCCGGAGTGCTGGAAAAATACGACGTGCAGGTCATTGGGGTCAACGTGGACGCTATTGAACGTGGGGAAGATCGACTGGCGTTTAAAGAGACCATGAATCGGCTGGGAATCGAAATGCCGAAAAGTGAGACGGTCAACACGGTCGAAGACGCCGAAACAGTGGCGGAGAAACTTGGCTATCCCATCGTCATCCGACCGGCTTACACCATGGGCGGCACCGGCGGGGGACTCGTTTACAATGTTGAGGAACTACGAGTCGTTGCAACCAGGGGCCTGGCAGCCAGCCTGGTCAATCAGGTGCTTGTGGAAGAATCGGTTCTCGGTTGGGAGGAGTTGGAACTGGAAGTGTTGCGGGATGCCAAAAACCAGATGATCACCGTCTGCTTCATCGAAAACGTGGACGCCATGGGCATCCACACCGGTGACAGTTATTGCACAGCTCCCATGCTTACCATCGAGCCTGCCCTTCAGAAAAAACTCCAGGATTATTCCTACGCCATCGTCGAGGCGATCGAGGTCATTGGCGGGACCAATATCCAGTTCGCCCATGATCCCAGGACCGGACGTGTGGTGGTGATCGAGATCAACCCGCGGACTTCCCGGTCTTCAGCCTTGGCCTCAAAAGCCACGGGATTTCCCATTGCCCGAGTCTCGGCCCTGCTGGCCGGCGGCCTGACCATGGACGAGATCCCCTACTGGCGGGACGGCACCCTGGAGAAATACACACCTTCGGGGGACTACGTGGTCGTGAAGTTCGCCCGGTGGGCATTTGAGAAATTCGAAGGGGTGAAGAACCAGCTTGGGACCCAGATGCGCGCCGTAGGCGAAGTCATGAGCATCGGAAAAAACTATAAGGAAGCACTCCAGAAAGCGATTCGGAGCCTTGAAACCAACCGCTATGGGCTCGGTTTCGCTTCGAATTTTAATCAGATGTCCTTGGAAAAGCTTTTGAACGCCATTGGCACTCCCAGCAGCGAGCGTCAGTTCCAGATGTACGAGGCCTTGAGGAAAGGGGCTGAGGTGGAGCAGCTCAATGAGATTACCCACATCAAGCCCTGGTTTATCGAACAGATGAAGGAGCTGGTGGCCCTGGAAGAGCAGATTCTTTCTTATAAGGGCGGCAGCCTGCCGGACGATCTCCTGTTAACGGCCAAGAAAGATGGATTTGCCGATCGCTATTTGGCGCAGCTTCTGGGGTGCCCGGAAGTAGATGTTCGGAAGCATCGTATTGCCCTTTCCCTGGGTGAACGGTGGGCACCGGTTCCGGTCAGTGGGGTTGAAGACGCCGCCTATTACTACTCGACGTACAATGCCGAAGATCAGGTCGGCGTGAGCGAGAACCGGAAAATTATGGTTCTAGGTGGGGGACCCAACCGGATCGGGCAGGGCATCGAGTTCGATTACTGTTGCGTCCATGCTGCCTTTGCGATCCGGGATTCCGGGTATGAATCGATCATGGTCAACTGCAATCCGGAAACGGTTTCGACCGATTACGATACGTCCGACAAACTCTACTTCGAGCCCCTGACGGTCGAGGACGTCCTGAGCATCTACGAGAAGGAACGACCCGAAGGCGTCATCGTTCAATTTGGCGGACAGACCCCCCTGAATATAGCGGGTGAACTGGCGGCTGCCGGAGTCACCATTCTCGGCACCTCGCCCGATGCCATAGACCTGGCCGAGGATCGGGATCGGTTCCGAAAGATCATGCGCGATCTGGGGATCCCCCAGCCCGAGTCGGGCATGGCCAGCACTCTGGAGGAGGCCTATGCCGTAGCCAGGGATATCGGCTATCCGCTGATGGTCCGGCCGTCCTACGTGCTCGGGGGGCGCGGCATGGAAGTGGTTCAGGACGACCAGATGCTCGAACAATATCTATCTGCGGCCGTTGAGGATATCACTCCGGAACGGCCTGTTTTAATAGATAAATTCCTGGACAACGCCATCGAGGCGGAGGCCGATGCCATTGCCGACGGAACAGACGCTTTTGTTCCGGCCGTCATGGAGCACATCGAAGTGGCCGGGATTCATTCCGGAGATTCGGCCTGCGTTATTCCGCCGATCAGCATTCCGCCCAAACATATCGAGACCATTCGGGAATATACCCGGAAAATCGCCATCGCCTTTAATGTGATCGGCCTTTTGAACGTGCAATATGCCATCTTTGAAAACACGGTATATGTGCTGGAGGCCAACCCTCGTGCATCGCGGACCGTGCCGATCGTATCGAAGGTTTGCGGCATCGCCATGGCGCGTCTGGCCACCCAGGTGATGCTCGGAAAAAAGGTCGCCGACCTGGGGCTGTCCGAACAGATGATTCCCCATTTTGGGGTCAAGGAGTCGGTTTTTCCGTTTAATATGTTTCCGGAGGTGGATCCATTACTCGGTCCGGAAATGCGCTCCACCGGAGAAGTTCTTGGTATCTCCCATTCCTTTGGAAGGTCTTTCTTCAAGGCCCAGGAAGCCACCCAGGTGACGTTACCCGTGTCCGGAGCCGTGTTGTTCACCATCGCCGATCGGGACAAGCCGGCTGCCCTGGAAGCCGTGCGCCTGTTCCGGGATCTGGGTTTCCGGATCCTGACCACCCGGGGCACCTATGCCTTCCTCGAAGAAAACGGCATTGAAACCGAACCGGTGCACAAGCTGGGTTATGGACGGCCTGATCTGGTGGACGCGATTAAAAACGGGGAAGTCCAGCTGTTGGTAAACACACCGAGCGGAAAGCAGAGCAGCAGAGACAACTCCGAGGTACGCAAGGCAGCGATTAAGCACAAGGTCCCCTATATTACGACTACGGCTGCTGCTGTATCCGCGGCCAAAGGGATTGCTGCCCGCCGGGAGGGAGACCCGAAAGTCAGGCCACTACAGGAATATCACGCGGGGATCAGGGACCTGTAAGTGCGGAGAAACCAGAGGATGCTGGGTGGATCATTGATGGGAGATTAGATTGCCCGCGAGCCATGTGCCGCAGACCGCCATGGATTTCATATCCAGATAGGATTCGGCTGATTTTCGAAACAGCAGGGAGCATTGGGCCGGAAACGCCCCATCCTTTCCGTTAAAACTAAACAGTATTGGAACCCGCGGCAGAGCGGAAAATATAACGGACACTTCATATCCGGAATCACCGGTTGGTTGGCCGCCCAATCGCAGGCAGGCCTGTTCCAGGGAAGCGGCATTGTCCGTAAATGTCATTTCAATGAGCTTGTTCGTGTTGGTTGTGAAATATCCCATTAACGGACCGGCACCGGAAAATTCGCGATAGGTGATCCAGGGCCCGTCTTGCGGCAGGGGCTCCGGGCAACGCCGGTAATATTCCAATAACACATCGGTGACGGCCGCGTTGGCCGGTCGAGCCTTCATGTCCGTGACATGGGAGGTCGTCACCCGGTAGTCGGTCCCGTAGAATGGGATGATCATTGAATCCCCGACAATCTTTCCTCCCAGGGATTTTACGATTTTCGCATCTATCATTTATCCAACAGCTCTTATAAACGGTCGATGCCACGGGTATCTAAAAAGATCAGTCGGATTCCTGTTCCTTTAGTTCCTGGATTTTTTAGAGCAGCATGTCGTACTCGTCTTCCAGGGTCAACAGGTCCATCATGACCGGCGGTTTTACAGAATGGGCCGGCAGCCTCCGTTTGGTCTCCTTGATCTCTTCGTCGAGTTCCCGGAGCCGTTGTTCCATTTCAGTAATGGTTTTCATAGTATTTCTGGAAGATATTAAAATTCAACTGGCCTGTAAACAAGCATAAGGAATGAGCCGATCATACCCCCTCCCTCTGGCTCCATCTGGTTCGACTTCGCTCACCACGGGCCGCCAAGGGAGGGAGAAAATAATGACCTCCCCCTTGATGGGGGAGGACTTGCCCCGTTAAATCCCCGCTTCGCGGGGGCCGCCAACGGCGGCATTTAACAGGGTAGAGTGGGGGTGACGGAAAGGCCGATTACAACATCTATGAATTCGGTAATGTTCCCGCAATTCAATACCCAACTCCCGCCGGCATTGCATACTCCTTGCTATGGCTGTGGCACGGAGTTACGGCATAGACCATATCGCAGTTCGGGCATGCGGCGACCATGGTCTCCATCTGAAAGGGTGCCCGGCAATGGGAACAATCGATGTCGAAAGGTACCGGCAGAGGCGTCCTGTCATACCCCATCATTCTCACCTGGTCGGCCACCTGTTTCCCGTTTTGAAAACATCCTCCACATCCGTCGTGCATGTTAAACTCCTTTTGAAAGTTAGCGTTTTATAATTCATTCCGCCTTAAACCAGCAGGAACTTCATCCCTGCATTATATGGACGATGCCGTATTATCGAAGGAAAGGGAGGCGAAATCATTGACTCAGGTCAATATCACCATTAAAAAAATCTGATAGGGCTGAAGAAAACCACAGTGAACACAAAGGAGGTCGTTATGAACGTCGCTCAAAACGTCGAACGCGCAGCGAAATACTTTCCGGATAAGCCTGCGGTTGTATTTGAAGGGACCTCCCTGTCCTACGCAGAGTTAAACGCCAGGGTCAATCGGTTGGCCAATACCCTAAAAGAGAAAGGGGCGGCCCGGGGAGATCGTGTGGCGCTTTACCTGCCGAATATTCCCGCCTTTATCATTTCCTACCTCGCTGCTGTGCGCATGGGCGCCATCGCCGTTTCGGTTAACGCCATGCTCAAAAAAGATGAGCTCCAATACATTCTAACCGACGCCGGCGCCACACTGGTGTTTACTACCAACGACCTGCTGGAAAATGTGCCCCTGGACCGATGTCCGGAACTCAAAACCGTTGTGGTGTGCGAAGGCGACTCCGGTGGACACTCGATCTTGGACGAATGGCTCGATAGCGGCTCCGAAGCATTTTCAGGTGTAGACATGGATCCCGATGATCCTGCCGTTCTTCTCTATACGTCAGGCACCACGGGCTTTCCCAAGGGCGCCACCCTCACTCATGGAAATGTTGTCTCAAACGTATGGGCGACGGTCCACCATGCGGGATATACCCCGGAAGATCGCATGATTCTCTTCCTGCCCCTGTTCCATGTATTCGGCCAAAATTTTATCATGAACAGCACGTTTCTGGCTTGCGCCACGCTGGTATTGCACCGGCGGTTCATCCCCGACCAGGTTCTTGCATCCATCAAGAACGATGGGGTGACCATGTTTTTTGCGGTGCCTACCATATACATTGCCCTTCTGAACATGGACCTGTCCCCGGATAAAATCGCCCCCATCCGTTACGAGTTTTCCGCCGCCGCCACGATGCCCCAGGAAATATCCGCCCAATGGACAGAGCGATTCGGCCGGCCGGTTTATGAGGGGTACGGATTGACCGAATGTTCACCCTTTGCCTGTTATAATCACGACTTCAGTCACAAGTTCGGCAGTGTGGGAACTCCGGTGGAAAACTTCGAGATCAAAATTTTTGATGAAAACGACCAGGAACTGCCCCTGGGCGAGTGGGGTGAAATCTGCATCCGGGGACCCGGTGTCATGAAGGGTTACTGGAACAAACCGGAGGAAACGGCAGAAACCCTCCGAAACGGCTGGCTGCACTCCGGGGACATCGGCAACATGGATGAAGAGGGCTATGTCTTCATTGTCGACCGGGTAAAAGACATGATCAATATGGCGGGTCTCAAGATCTGGCCGGCAGAGGTGGAGCAGTTCCTTTACAAACACCCGGCCATCCAGGAAGTGGCCGTGTATGGTATCCCGGATCCGGAAAAGGGAGAACTTGTCAAAGCCGCCATCGTATTGAAAGAAGGGCAGACGGCGACCGTGGACGAGATCAATGCCTTCTGCCGTGAAAAACTGGCCGTGTACAAAGCTCCGGCGGTGATAGACATTGTGGAAGAACTTCCGAAAAGCGCCACAGGGAAGATTTTGAAACGGATTCTTCGGGAAAACGGCTGACCAACTCATTTCATGAATACCCGTGGCTTGAAAGCGCCGGTAGAGACAATTTCACCACGAAGTTCACGAAGGACACGAAGAAAATAATCTAAATTTTGTTACCTTCGTGGTCTTCGTGGTACGCAAGATCCGCATCAATCTAACTTGTGCTTTCTGGAGAACTGCATTCATGAAATTTTCTCAGACTAGGATGCGAAGGGATAGGTAAACCATCATGGACAAAGTCAACCTGACCGATAATTTCGCCCTTTTCGATGAGATGTTTTCCCACCGAATTGTGGGTGAAATCAACGACATGTATGTCAAACTGGTCAAGATCGACACCGAGTTCATCTGGCACTCCCATAACTGGGAAGACGAGATGTTTTTTGTGGCCAGGGGAAAGCTGATCATGCACTTCCGGGACCGCAGCGTCGAAGTGGGGCCTGGGGAGTTTATTATTGTGCCCCATGGTGTGGAACACAAACCCGAAGCAACGGAAGAAACCCACATCATGCTCATCGAACCCAAGGAGACCGTCAACACGGGTGGTGAGGAGTCCGATTTGAAGCATGATCCTTCGTGGATCGACACGTAACAGGGAATTTTGAGAATTTAGCGTCAGCTAAATCAGGGGTCGGGGTGTTTCTTCCGTCATGCCTGCGAAGCAGACTGTGTCGCATTAGACCCCGACTGGGTTTAATTTTGTTCTTTGATACTTTTGTCTTCGAGACCGATCACATTTTGCGTTAGAGCTTACGCAGAACGGCCCATTTTGGTTGTTACGTGGGGCAC
>Ga0209780_1001394_pt1 | contig 15806 bp, 10 predicted proteins | sample WorMetexBAHAMAS2_FD_187384 | JGI IMG/M metagenome (GOLD analysis project Ga0209780, IMG submission 187384) | Marine gutless worms symbiont microbial communities from Max Planck institute for Marine Microbiology, Germany - Inanidrilus exumae... | ecosystem: Host-associated > Annelida > Digestive... | reverse complement strand
TAAGTTTAACGAAACAACTGTAGTATATGAAAGCATTCACGACTAATATAACACACAATATAACACAGCAACAACAATAACGTTAGTAAAACACAAACGTTTAGGAAGCAAGCACAAGTACTAGTTAGTTGGTTGCGTGGCTCAGTGGTAGGACGTCGGTCTTTGGCTGGCGAACTTTCCCTGTCCTGCGCTCAACCTGTAGCTGATGGGTGACCATTTATGTGGGTAAACTGTCCGCTAAACTCAGCCTTTCATCCCTTTGGGGTCGCCAGATGAATAGTAAGCTGCAATTGAATGTCTTCTACCCGAGTCAGAGGTGGCGCCATCTGGTGAATGCTTATGAAAGAAAGGCAGGCATGGCGTATTTGCAGATAAAACTATGATCCATGCCTGAGCACTTTGAGATATACATAGTATATAAAATGGTTCTATATAAATATGCTTCCTTTTCTTTCAGTACACACATTTTTGACACCAAAGAGACCTGTAAAAATCAGGTGTTGAGGAGTTGGCGTGGCTATCTGTATGGATCAAGGTGCAAATGATTTGTGTATGGTCCAGCTGATGCTATTGCCACTCCATCGATTCTTGCTTCATTAAAATCCAGAATGATTTACCTTACTGGTACAGGCTTACCCAGGTGTCCTGGAAAAAAGGCTGTTACACGAGATTTGTTGTTGTTGTTGTTTGTATTAAACTGGTACTAAATGACTCCTAAGCGCGGCCTCAGTGTGTGTTTCATAAAGGTGCACTTTTACAAGTAATTCTCACAAAGCAAACTCTTATAAGAATGTGTAAAGAAAGCATAATGATTAGTGACGAGACCTTGTCCTGTAGTATTATGCTTCCTACAGTTCATGTTCATGAAAATCAGTATTAGTCGCAAAAACAAGCAGTTCTGGTATGTGAATGTCGCATAGAAATTCTTTCGATTTCAGATTTTTGGCCATATGTTGGAATCTGAAAAAACAGTAGCAGAAAAATTGTAATTAGACTAAAGAATAACACACAAACTATTGACGTTACACTGCTGTATAAGAATATAAAAACAAAGACATAATCGCTCAAATTCATTAAGTACTAATAAATGGGATAAAAGTTGAAGTTCACACAGCTCCTTAAATCAATCCCAAATCATTAATACTGACAGAAATACCTAACCACATGTAATAACATTTTAAAGGAGCATTCAAAGCAGTAATGAAAGATAAAACAGTAATTGCTGTGCTACGACGACTAACAATTCCCAAGTAATGCGATTCCTCATTTTTATCAACTGTCACACGGCGCATTAAACACTGCATATTATAAAACTTAATCAATTAATTGATCAAACAGTAAGGAAAAACGATTGTGTGAATTAGTGCAAAATTTAAATTTGTCAGGCAAAATATAAGTACAATTCATTATCACTTAACAATGCATACACGCATAAAACCACGTTATGGTCACTACACACATGTCAACCCGTGTTAAGAACTGGAGGATAAACATGAAGCAAAGTTTTACTGCTGACATGCCCTTGCTGACGGTAATAAATTAGCCCATACGGGACTGACGGTCAACTCTTCACAACTGACGTTTCTCCAAGTTCAAAGTCACGTGACACAAAAACTAGACAAATATCAAAAATCCGACCCGATCAAATTTAGATATTATGCCCTAGTTTACGATTCCGTGGCCAGCTCGCATTGCAATGGCGGAGGAGATAGCTTTTGAAAATGGCCGGATTTCCAACTTTGAAGGGCTCGTGACCTTGACCTTGGATAGGTCATACTGCATACCGTCGTGCATCACTCATTGACCTCTACCTACATGCCAAATTTCATTGAAATCGAAGAAACTTTTGATGGACGGATGGACGGACATACGTACATATGTACGGACGGACATTTGAGACCGGCTTTATGGTAGACTCTGAAGAGTCAACCTAACTAGTGTATTCAGATTAGAAAGAAGATGCTACAGTGTTATCTATATCATTACCCAACACTATATTCATACTGCCTGACAACGTGCATATAACAAATTATGAATATTAATAATAGCAATATTATTATTATTATTATTTTGACAAACTGGAACTACAAAATACTTACTGCTCAAAGTCAGAGCCAACAGAAGAAATATGCTGATAACCGTCTTTACAGAAATGTTCGATGACATCAGAAACAGAGGCCTTCAAGGTGTTTACACGAACATAACGAGGCAGTGATGCTGGTTAAAAACAAATTTGCACGTTACATAACAATAGTAATGTCTGGCATACTGATATTAAAACCTCTTTCATGTAACAATACACTAAAAAAGTATTTTTAAAACTGTGTATTCTCATTTTTTCATTACAATCTATACATTATTTTTTCATTACAACAGCATTTTGCCATATAAAGTCGAAGTTTGATTAGTTTAGTCTAAACATATCAACAACACTCAAGAGAATAAACTCCTGCTTGACTTGACTCACATGTATATGCATATATTTATGCACTGCAAATGCAAGCAGGTCAGCAATTTTAGTCCACGCCAGTCATAAAGCAAAAGTTCAACTTACGCTTCAGAGCAGGTGCCAAATCTGTATAACTGTTAGCGTTTAACTTTGTCTTAAGGTGACCAAGTTCTGCTTGAAGTAATGCAAGATGTCTTTTAACGGCTTTCTGCATAACAAGCAATACAGCTATGCTACATCATGTATGTCACGAATCAACAAAACAATTATTACAGAATGTGACATCATCAAATCGGCAAAACATTACTAGTCACAGTATTAACTGTGCACACAATAATTTTAGTATACATTTCTTTAAGTAAAAATAACTCAAAACTATGTCAAATCAAAGTATGTCTCAGCTGATGATAATTGGGAGACATGCATCACTGTAACAAGGTTAACACCACATATCACACTAATTTAGTGTCTGGCTAGCAAAGAAATGTTTCCTAGAAAAATAAAGACACAAAATTGACCAAAAAGTGTTAAATTTGTAAATGAGAACCACATTAAAGCACTGTTAAAATTCACAGTACAGCTGAATTTACTATGTGCATACATTACGTATTTCTACTTACATTACTTTACACTATAGCAAAACAAATTACACATTACTAGTACAGGGACTGACGGTCGACTCTTCAACTCTGTATCAACTTCAAAGTCACGTGACACAAAAACTAGACCAAATATCAAAAATTCAGCCTGATCAAATATATTGAAATTAAGATATTGTGTCCTAGTTTAAGAATCCGTGGTCAGTTGCCAGCTCCCATTGTAAATTGCAGAGAAGATAGCTTTTGAAAATGGCCAGATTTCCAACTTTAAAGGGCTGGTGACGTTGACGTTGACCTTGGATCGGGTCATACTGCACACTGTTGTGCATCACTCAAAGAGTCGACCTAATAAATAAGGAACGCACTTCCTCCTTTCCACGTCTTCTGATGCCTTGTCCAAACAGAGCATCGTACATTAGAATCTTTGTTAAATGTATGTCCTCCAGAGACTTTTCCAGTGACTGTAGATTAGTTGCAGTCAAAATTTGCTGTAAAACATTATTGAATTTTAAAGTCTCATAGACAAGAGCTCTTAACTGTCCTTTATTCTACAAAACATTCACACACAACATGACAGATCAAATGTATTTCAAAAACGTAAACATTTAAACAAGAAAGAAAAAGTTCTACTTTAAAAAGTAACCAGTAAAATTCTTAATCTAGAAAAGATGGACTTCAACGCTATGGCGTTGACGTGGATGCCTTGCCACCTCGAACTTGACCTTTGAACTCAAGAATCTAATCAGATCATCAGTAGGGGATAGTGAATATGCCTTGTAAGTTTCAACAAGACCGCTTAAACCGTTCACGAGATATCATGGTAACAAGATCTGTCCAGACAAACAGACGAACGTGGCGGATGGACAGCCATAAAACATAATGCGTTTGCCAACACTGTTGGGTAACAAATGCATAAAAATAGATCTGACTCGTAACTACATGACTAACCAACAGACTAATACAAACTTTGTATGTGCTTGAAAACGTTAAATTCTTTGCACAGCCTTGTTTGCTTTCAACCAATTTTAAAATTCTTGCTGCTTCTTTGTACAACATTGTCCGACAGATTTGCTTCCGAGTTTACTCTAAATACCATATTGCACAGTCATATAAACAGCATTAAATACAATAACTTTTCACTATAAACAACATTAAATACAATAAATTTTCACTATCCTAGGTATTCTAGTAAAAAAAGTGTTGTTGGCATTATAAAAAGACTAGACACGACTGATCAGATAGAACTCAGAATGTCACTTGAATGCAAGAATGCTACATAGTCAAACATCAATAGGTTGAGAGTAACAGACTGAGGCAAGTTCCGTATAGAATGCAAGTGGGAACAGAGCTATCTGAGTGTGAGGGACGGACCACCATCAGTGCAGCATCAGACTATTACAGTTTCCATAATGGCATGTGAGACTCTTGGTGGACTTGTGTAACCTACTTTGTAGGTTAGCACTTAGCAGATCCACTGTGTATTTTAACCCATGCCTGTGGAGTAGCTGGAGTAGATGCCCATTGCCGATACATTCTCCCCACTGACAGATGATGCTGGCCAAATTAATCGGAGTGAGCATCATTAGCTTGAGCTTGTCAAAAGTCGCTACTGTTACATGATGACGTCGTACATGAAATACTCAGGTTTAGATGCAATTTGCATTTAACTGTCTGTAATATTTAACTAGGAAAACTCAGCATTCACAAGAGTGCAAAAAACCATGCAGGCCGTTTTTTGAGCCTGATGACCTTGACCTTTGACTTTTTGATTATTATTCCAAAATTAATGAATTTCCAGCACTCATGATGGAACATTCCTATGTCAAGTTTGGTGATCCTAGTTGCATCGGTTTTTGAGAGATATCATCCGGATAAATAGATGAACACACAAAAGTCGGTTAAAACCCGACCCTGTGACTTGCTGTCAGGGTGGGCGATAATTTTTTTTACCAAATAACAGTATCTGATAGTAGCAGCAGTCAGGAAACAGGAAGTAATTACTATCACCTCACCGTAAAAAAACAACATAGTTGCTAAAAATTGAGCCAAGAATTAAAAGTGGAAAATAATAAGTTTACTTCAAGATTACGTACATGCAAAAATGGCCAGTCGTAAAAAAGAAAGGCATAAAATAGAGGCTAGAATTTAAGTAGTGATGTGAAAACCGATTTTTTTTCACAACCGATTATCGATTTGCTGAAACCAGTTTTTACCGATAATCGAAATGTCATTATTATTTGAAACTACAGACGAACACCACACAGGCCAGGCCTATGCAAAGTCCCATATTGGCGTTACTTGATAAACTGCATTACGTATTTTTCGTAATTACGTTAAAAGACCTATAGCCGACACTAAAACGTGTTAGCAGGTATCTTACTGTCATTACCGTCAACTATACTATTTTTTACAGATTTATTTTATTCGTCGCAAAATAAACAATCATGAACAAATACATACAGTAAAAAAATTCAATAATCGGTTTTGGATTTCTGAAACTGATTATCGTTTTTTAAAGCGATTATCGGTAAACCGATTGTCGTTTCACATCACTAAATTTAAGTATCCTGTATGCTGGATTGGATGATGAAAGCAAAATCATTAAAAAAATATTATTGATTAAAGAAATATGTTTTTGGCTGCCAACATTCCGTCCATCCAACCCAGGAGGCAGGCTACACTGCCATGCTTGCGTTAGGCAATATGGGATGCCCATTCTGCCAGAAATGAGGACATTGGTATAACCGTGCAGGCCTTACACAGTAGATGTGGTGTGCAGATATCTGTGCAATAGACGTTTGGACGACATGCCTTGGACGTTTGGGCAACACACCATTTCAGAATACAAGACGGCTGACCACGGCGAAGCGTGGTGGCAGAGGGAAAAAATTTGTTTCAGGCAGCAGTTTTCAGTGGCAGCATATCAGTGCAGTATTTATCAGGTGTTTCATGTCACATGATTGTTAGATGCATTCCTAAACTAGAAGAGGTCAGCACTCATGCTGGCAATGTTCTGACTTGTGACCTTAACCTTTGACTCCAAGAAAAATGGGTTTCCACGACTCATCATGGAACATTTTTTATTTTGTATGTGAAGTTAGGTGACCCATCTGCGTCGGTTTTTATGATACCTTAAAGAGAAACAGACAGAAAAATGGAGGTAAAAACCCAATTCCAACAACGGCTGTCGGCACAGGTAATCATAATTCAACAGTGTAACTGATAGTGATAGTGAATATTTGATAAACAGAGTGTGAACCAGCAACACTGTCCTGTGAGTCGCACTGGGCCACAACATATACCACATTAGTATAGCACAGCGTCTCATGGTAACAACAGGCTCAACTATTGCCGAGAGACCCGCATGATGCTCTGTATCAATACTGGTGCCAGAGTCTAGCAAGTAGGAAAGCCAAAGAGTGTTGGGGGGGGGGCACATAACGAACGAAACATTAGGAAAAACCATGGCCACAGCCCCGCCCAGAGGGGCCAATTTTTCTTGTGGGGGCCAGTACCCTTGCCCCACGCTGGCTCTGTTATCAGTTTTACAAATAATGCACACAGATCCCCGTGTCAGCCTGAGCAGCACTTTCACCAACTGCCACGTTTTATTCGGCTATCTGCATAATTTTGTACAAGCACTGTTGCAGTAGACTCAACTACTGCACAGCGAGCATGCGATACCATGCGTGTCATCAACAGACTTTCATACAACCAGCCTTGGGTTGCAGTTGTGATACACAGTATTAACTAGGTTGCAATATGTCACTGCTACATGCTACAAAAATTACCAATAATGATTTATTGTACAATATTAACGATCGTTATACTTCAAAAATTTCAGCCACACCCACTACAACAATAGCTACGAGATCGTAGCCAACTTTTTATAATATGTTCGTCTATAAAGTCTACTGTATGAAGCTGGCGTATGTGTTTAATTTAGCGACTTTCCTATGGAAGGAAATCAAAGCAGCTACTAGTTTGGCTGTCCATAAATTACTGAGCGTCACTAGCCATACAACTACAGCTAAATTCATTTCTGGACTGGAAGCTTAAGGCCTATACGTACGTGGGCTAGAGCGTTACGTCACGAAGCACTTTCTCTCCTGAACTGAGCCGTAAGTTCTACTGTTAGCAGTTGTGCGACATAATTTGTGAAATAATAAACCTATACCAAGTAATGATTGCCGAATATATTCTGCAAAATATTCAGAATGCTATTTAATATCATTATACCATACAATTAGTTTCAATTACGCTCATATCAATTCACGTGCAGGAAACGTATTATCGAAATCGAGAATTTAATAAGAAACAAAATCTGCTAGTAAGTAAACGTCACCTTTGAAACACGCCGTAGGCAAGGCCGTAGGTGCAACTGCTAAATGCTATTAACCAATAATTATAGTCTCGTACTTTTCTGTGCACCAAAGGTATTATTATTGTGAGATAACATAACTGCCTTATTTTAAAAAAAAAATAATAAATTAGTAGGCCTAACAACAGTCTGATGGCATTGTCAGGCGAGTGACTAGGCCTATAGGCCTACGTGATTACATGAACGCTGCAGTTATCGAATTCTGCTGCTGTCTTCGCAACTTCGCAAGATATAGGCATACATAAATGCTAGATTATATACAATTGGCAGTTTAAACTATAGATGACCATTTATGTAGATAAGCATTCCAAACGGAATAATTCAAAAATTTTCACTAGCGACCAGACGACTTTTTTCCATCAGCTAGTAAGTTAAATTGTCGTTATGCGTTAATGAAGACGATCTGTAATTCTCTCCACTTGAGATGTTGCACACCCTTTTGAATTTGTTGTTATACCTTCACAACATCACACAAACGTACAATACTACATGCATCTGGTGCTTGCATATACTTCTAGGCCTACGGGTTGGTTAAAAACGGAGCCACTTAATTGTTTGACTGCCCACGTGTTTAAAACGCCTAGCCTAGACCAATTTGAATGATTTTTAGCGAACGTGAACGTGGCGCTATATGCTATCGCTGTTCCGTCTGTCTTTCTGTCTGTCTATCGTCTGTAACGCTCGTGCACCCTACTCAGCTGGTTGAAATTTTCGGCAATTTTTCTACGCCATTTGGTACCTTGACCATCCGTCGACATTCACGAAAATTTTACGGAGATCGTCCCAGGGGAGGGAAAACCCCTTCGTCGGGGGTTCAAACGCAAGAGGGGTAGCGAAATATAGCGATTCTTAGCGAACGTGAACGTTCGTCATATGCTATCACGTCACCGTTCCGTCTGTCTGTCGCCTGTCTGTCTGTAACGTTCGTGCACCCTACACAGCCGGTTAAAATTTTCGGCAATTTTTCTTCGCCGTTTGGTACGATAGCCATCCGTTGACATCCACGGAAAATTTACGAAGGGGAACCCCTCCGTCGAGGGGTTTAAACGCAAGAGGGGTAGCTGAATATAGCGATTTTTAGCGAACGTGAACTCACGTTCACGTTCACGTTCGCTATATGCTATCGCCGTTCCGTCTGTCTGTCGCCTGTCTGCCTGTACATCCTCATTGTCATTGACATCCACGGAAAATGTTACGGAGATCGTCCCAGGGGAACCCCTCCATCGGGGGTTTAAACGCAAGAGGGGTAACCCAGTATAGCGATTTTGCACACATAAAATGCTGTATCTCCGAAACGGTGCAAAATAGGAGGTAAGTTAGCATTAATCACTGATAGGAAGTCGTATATACGAGCTTTCAATTGGTACCAAAATCGGTGACTTTGAATGACTTTGAACGGCGAAATGGCCTTAATTTTGCATTATTTTACCGAAGTTGGTAGTTTCCAGGGTGCATTGCGTAAAAGTGGTTGACAAAGCCATAACTATGGACAATTTACGATTACTATGTCTAGTAGTAAACGTTTGCAGAGGGACCGCGCGACGCCTAACGGTATAAATATTCTATAACTGCAAGGTGGAAATTCTGTAGCAGATTCATAAATTCAAGACTTAGTGCGCAGTACTTGCCTAGCTATCATCTAATCTTTAAACGAAGTAGGTTCTTTTTGGTATTTTAAAGTACGTGTGCGATATCGTCGTAAAAAAGTTCACGTTTGCTATCTCATCACCTGATGAGTTCTTGTTCACCTTTGGAAACAGTGCAAGATAGCAGGTAAGTTAGTATTAATCACTAATAGGAAGTCGTATATGAGCTTTCGACTGGTACCAAAATCGGTGAACTTGAATGACTTTGAACGGCGAAATGGCCCTTATTTTGCGATATTTTACCAAATTTGGTAATGACCTTTATTTTGCATTATTTCACCGAATTTGTGTGCGATGTCGTCGTAAAACACGCCCTACGCGCCCTGATTCTTCTAGAGACCTTGGCACTATATAAGCCGTTTACTTACTTACTTACTTACTTACTTAACAATTGCTAGGCTTTCTTCGGTTTTAAAATCTACTTTTGATAGTTTATGACCATATGAATACCATCTTCGCAATCATTCAGCGATTATTTAAGCAAAACAAACACTGATAACTCGGTTTGATGGGCGTAGGTGCATAGATGATTGGGTGCACTGCACAGATTACCATTGACGCTTAGTTATAGTAGAAATCAGGAACTCAGTTTAATGGGCGTAGGCCTCTACATGTACGATGTCGTCGTAAAACATTTACGTTCGTTATCTCATGTTCTGATGAGCTCTTGTAAATGTTGCCCCCAATCATATTGTTGTAATTGGTGATGCTAGGCACTTAAAATTCGTGCATTGATTGGCACACAGGAGGAGTACGTGTGCATGCATAATATATTACTCCCAAAAGGGATGTGTTCAGAGTCAAGTGATCTCTTCGGATTTTGGGAAATAAGTGATTATATCTCGTTAACGGTGCTAGATAGAGACATAGTTGAAATGGAAGCCTAACTGGAAATCGTTGTGGCCTATGGAATAACATCATTGTCAATGCCCTTGAATGACCTTGAAGGTCACTTTTGCGGTTTGAAACCTTTATAACTCCCACAGCTCGTGAAACATAGCATGAATTTACTAACATAGCGCTTCGCGCGGTCCCTCTGCGGAAACTGAGCTTCTTGTAGTATATATTACGGCTGTCTGTGAGCGCCTGATGACTGTGTCATTGTGTGTAGTTTCTGGATGCATGGTGAAAGGTGCTTCAGTAAATACTCCCTGTAGAGGGTGTAGACTAAAACACTACCATTGATGGGTTAGTCAAGGGGAAGTCAAGGGGATAAACAATAGACACCCCCCTAGATAGGGTTAGATAAAACAATTAAACATTGGCTAAATGATGCGAAGCCTAGCTACTTAGACCATACAGTGTATATTTTAACAGTACGGAGTATACAAAATCATAACAACACAAAATTTAAAAGTCTCGAGTAATCCATGCTTAACGAAGAATAAAAACATGACGTAGGCATACTCATCTGGCGTCCAGCTGAGTGTTTGTTTCAAGGTCGGACCAATGCCGAAATGATCGTTTTCATAACTGCGGCGACGTTCCGGTTCTTCCAGTGCATGCCTCCCTACTGCACCGGTTGAAGTCTACACATCGTAAACGCGAAATACACACATTCCATCGATCGATATATGTAACGAATGCAAAATAACTGCAATTTATATATACGAACGTTACCGGCGACAGATCAAAAAACTGCGAAATTCGTAACAAGTACGTCCGTCCACACATACCGACATACGTCCACACGCCGCGCGATATTCCACGAAATGCGAATCTGTAGCGTGAACGTTTACGGTGGGGGAAAAGATACATACCCTAGGCAATACTTCCCGGTGGTGTCCGATTGGTCCGATTTTGGGCTTCTGTGGGAGCAAAGTTGTTATTCCCTGCCCAGAACGCCGGTGAACCACGGTGAAAAATTGGACGCCGCTAGCTTTATCCTCGCCGGAGTAATCCGTAACCGTACAAACGCACACACACACACAAAACAAACAGTAACCGATATATCCACACCTTGCTTAACGGCGTGTGTGGATAAAAATGTAATATTACCCATCATCAGACAATTTCGAGGGCATTACATCTTGTTAATGATGCACTCGCACGGGCCACGACTTTGGAACAGTCTGTCCACACACGTTCGTCAGCGGGAGTTGACATTGGACATTTGATGACATTTTACCAGAAAGTGAAAACGTATTTAATTGTTCGAGGCATCAGCACCTACCGACTGTTGTTTTGAGGCGTCATTGCCTAGCGTAGCGCGGTAAAAAACAACATCGTGAAACAATGATACCGGCGTACGCCTATATTAAAGACTTGAGTCGATGCAAATACACATGAACAAGGTGTCGCCTTAAAGGGACGTAACCATACTGGCCCGCCGAGCAGTGTCGGCCGCCCGACCGTCCACGCGCCCGGTCGCCGGCGCGCCGACCTTCCACGCGCCCGGCTGCAAGTCGGCCCGCACGCCAGCAGCGTTACAGACAACGACGACAGACGACAGACGACTGACGTCAGCGTGCAAAACAATACTGGCCCATTAGGCGGGCCAGTAATAAATGGTAATTAAATTACATGATAAGCCACATATGCGTTAGTAATGCATGCATACGATAGATGCAGAATCCTACTTTAACAGGTAGCTTGTAGCAACAATTTCTCAAACTTTGAAGGTAAACTTTACACTCACTCTACTGGATGATTCGAGAAACTTGATCTGACGCTTCTGGTCTGCTGTCAGTTTTTCCAGCTGTCAAAATAACATAGCAAAAATAGTTCAGCAACAGTTCAATTGTTAGTTTCACACACTCTTCTCTCTTACCTACAAAGTTCTTACAATTACCCAATCTTCATACCTTCATAACCTCATCTCTGTTCAACGTCCTCGTAGTACTCGCTCTTCATCTGTCTCTTCGCGATAATATCTCTGGAACTACATGTGGTACGATCTTTACCAATTTTTAGTACAGTTTGCCTACGGTCGTGGCTCGTTCTTTCTCCGGCGAAGAGGGCGAAGTCTGATATCTACGATTGTCTTGTTATTAGTGAAAAACAGTTAATGTTCAAGAAAGCTTAAATACACAGACACAAAATGATAACGGTCATTTAAATGTAACACAACGAACATCTCATTGATATGTAAGTCAGTGGTGTGCCTCTGCAGACGACGTTGTGCAAACGTGAATTGCGGAAGCCTTAAGCTTACTCAATTTTGCTCATACAGCGCCCGCCACCAGCGTTCGCTGTTAGTCCGTCGGGCCTTCTCTGTGGCAGGCCTTGTGTCATGGAACTCACTACCAGACTATCTGCGAGATCCTACACGTTCCTTCGATAGTTTTCGTCGCGATTTGAAAACCTTTTCTCGTTTTACTAGCGCACACAGCGCATTAGAGGCTTTGCTATTATGCGCTATATACATCTATTATTATACAAGTTTATTCGTCATTACGTCAGTTTATTGACATTGACATTGACACTGACATTGACATAATAAGTTTTTTTTCGAATTAAAAAAATGAAAAACTCACGACTTTCAAAATATGCGCCACGGAAGTTTCTTCTGATGGCGCTTTGAAACAATAATTATCCCGGAAGCGTTCGGGTTAAGGCAATAATCAACACACACCATGTTGTCTTAACGGCAATTTTCCAGCTGAGGGTTAACTGGTTGTCCGCTTTATTCCCTTCTTCCAGTGAACTTATTCCTGAAAAGAGAACGGTTGGCGCTGATTTTCACAAACAGGATGCCTTGATTTCCTGTCGCTGAACCAACAGTGCCAAAGCACTGAAGGAAAAACTGACGGGAGCTCAAAGTACAGACCTCGACCAGAAACACGATACACTTAGGCCTACCGCACCCTTTCATAATCCGCCAACTAACTTCAAAGCGAAGGGACATTGCACTCCGTCCCTTATTTTCGCCGTCTTTCCGACGCTGGTAATAGGCTATTAATTAAAATTCGAAAATTTAAATTTACCAATACAACTTAAAAATCTCGGAATTTACCCATTTTATTGACGTTTCTCGCGTATAAATGTACGAGTGCCGACAATAAGAAACATAGTAAGTGCTCTAACGTGAACGACTTTTTTGCGCAGTCTTTTGACTTCCGCAGTCAGATCATCTGATTTGCGTTTCTGGAAGTTTAGCTCACACTGCATGGCTGCCTCCTTAGACTGGGTAGCTTTCTTTGCTTGGCCACTTTGCTCTTTCAGCCTACCATCGCAGCAACAGTAAGCTGAGCTCTGCAGATCTCTACAGTCGAAAAACAGTCGGCAACTGTTCTATCGGGAAAAAACTGCGAATATGATTATGCGTCTGTGGTGTAAAAATATGCATAAGCCTCGTTTCAGACTCAGAACATCGTCATCAATGGTGGATCGTTGCCATGCTGACAGTTACGTCGGCCTTCGTTATTGGCGCGCCGAAATGTACGCTGGCCGCATCGCATGCTGCCCCTAGTGAGTCACGGTGAGTATGGCGACGGGGCAGACAGACGGACGGACGCCAGACCGTTGCAATACGCTTTCCGCTCGACGCGGCAAGCGTAATAATACGTCGCCAGCAGAGCTTTTTCCAATACGCTTTCCGCCAGGCAGCATGAATTCCAAATCCCAGTTGTTTATCATCGTTGTCGATGATCGAAGCCAGTTGTCGGTGTGCCAGTCTCATCAACGCTTCCAATCTGTAGGCGCTCTCCGCAGCGTGGTAACATCCACACGATGACGATGTGATAATCTTTGATGATGCGCGAACCATCTAGCCGAAGTATATCCTACTGCAAGCGCCTGTTGCCAGTGGCGTAACTACGAACTCGGGGGCTGCTAGTCGTAATAACTGCTTCACTGGGGCCGATACCCCCTAATTCCCTAAAATCCAGCTAGGGGCCGCCTGGGGGAGCCGGAAGCGCTGATTGTTTCCTAGTATTGTGGCGGCGGTACGTAACAAATTTGTAGTGACGATGCAGACTTCACGTCACCTGGGTAAAGAACTTGTGACTAAATATTTTAGTTTGATGTCTAGACCGCTGTTGCACGATAGAAGGAAGATCCGATCTTACTAGAAAGCCATCACTAGATGTCGCACCGACCACGTTAGCAACACTTTTCCTCTTGGGTCCGTGAACGTTTGACTACGACCTTGACCTTCAACCTTGATTTATATAGATGGTGTTACTGTGAACCAGCGCACCAAATATCTACGTCGATGGTAGTTTCGTTTAAAAATTTATTTTTGGACACACAAACAGACTGACTGACTGCTCTACCTGGACTACTACAGTGGTCGACAGACATGCGGGACAACTTGCTTGGCTATGGCACGCTGCTGTTTCGTTGTTATCTCGCCCAGCTGATCGGCCACCTGATGTCGAGCATCTTCGGCCGCCTGTACACGTGCCTCCAGCTCCATCTTCTGCGTCCGCATCTCCGACTTCAGCTGCTGAGTCTGCAACAGTTATTACCACGCCAACGGCAATCGCGCGGGGGGGCAGTGGTTAAAGTGAGGGGGCAAAGGGGTTGAGCCCCCACCTGGGATTTTAGCCCCCACCTCGGTGTTCAACTCCTCCACGTCACAGCCAGTTGACCGTAAAAATAGCATAAAAAGTGCACAAATGGTATGGTATTGTAGGGTTTAACATCCCACTCGACATATTATAGGTCATTTCGGAGACGATTTTACAGGTCAGATGACCCAACCAACAGTGCAATAGCATTGAAGGATGATAGTCTTCCAGGTCAAGGGCCAATCCCACAGGCTCAACACACTAAAAGGTAAAAAAACAGATGTAATCAAAATGTTTTTCTACATATAGCACCAAGTACACCGTGCACAAAAATGCAATTCCGCTAACCCCCTTCCCAAACCCCACCTGCACTGGACAGAGGACACCCCTCCCCACATTCCTTGAAGCCGAAGTCAATCACCCATCACTGCTTCAGCTCCCATTTCTGACTGACCACTTTAAGCACTACGAGGGTTTACTTTTTTGTTACCTCCATTTGTCCGAGTGTCTGTTTTTCCCGCACGATATATCAAAAACCAATATAGCTACGATCATCAAACATGAACGAGAAATGTTCCACGATGAGTCCTGGAAACCCATTTATTTTGAATCAAAAGATCAAAGGTCAAGGTCACGATTCACAAAAACTGAGACGCGTTTGTGTTCTTCTTGTGGGAAGTTGTGGCACACGTAAAGACATCAGCCGATCGCAGTGATCGGCGGCCGATGTCGGTCAAGTGCTAACAATCTTACAATCATGGTAGTTTGTGTGTGGGGCAACGAGGCACACACGCATAATTAGTGGAGAACTCTGCTTTTAAGTAAGTAAAAGTGAATTTATATAGCGCATTGTCAAAAAATCTCTAATGCGCTGTGGTCGAAGAGGTTATTATTATCAGGGCTTTGATGTAGTCAGAAGGTGTAACACCGCATAGTATGGCAGCACTACGTACAGGTGAGGTGGATAAGTCAATAATTGTTATGTTGCAAATTAATTTAGTACAACGTGAGCCAAATATTGTAGAAATCGGTCAACATTTGAAGAAACTACAGTCATAATGAATAGGGGCGTTTTTAAACCACAGTGTAGTATAAATATCACTTCACTTAACGGGTTACCGTTAACCAATCAAAAGCAGCGTAACGCACAGTTAGGAATTTAGTATACGTCGATTTGTATAGCGCATTTTTACGCAAAGCGCCTCAAATGCGCTCAGACATGGATCACACATGGATCAATCCTGCAAATTACACCATGCCTGACTTTACTCCCCAGCC
>Ga0209780_1001393_pt1 | contig 15809 bp, 14 predicted proteins | sample WorMetexBAHAMAS2_FD_187384 | JGI IMG/M metagenome (GOLD analysis project Ga0209780, IMG submission 187384) | Marine gutless worms symbiont microbial communities from Max Planck institute for Marine Microbiology, Germany - Inanidrilus exumae... | ecosystem: Host-associated > Annelida > Digestive... | reverse complement strand
AAATTAAAACCAATAAAAAAATTAAGGCTTGACATACAATAATTATTTGTAGTGTAATTAGATTTGAACTTAGATCAGATTAGCCTCAAAATCGGTTTAAGTTCGATTTAAAGGTAAATTCAGAAGGTGATAGAAGTTTTATCACCCCAGGGAGCTTGCCCCTTAAACATAACCAAAGCCAGATTTTGTGGTTTTGGCGTTTTAAAGTAAGAGTTGGCACAAGAGAATGATATTAAGCCCTTTGTGGCTTTAATTGAAAATGCCCTGCAAACCTTATCCAACCGTGATTTTATCTCATTTGATGAAAAATACATTACATCAAAGCCCTATTTGTTGGGTTTGCCAGTTTATCCAACTTATATTTTATCAAAAGCGAACCGGAGATTGAGCGGAAAGGAAATATCCCGATATTATGTTCTTGTATCGCCCGCCTTTTGAGCCGAATTATCAGTTTTTGTTTGAGTTGAAGTATTTAAAAAAGACTCAGGGTTCGAAGTTGAAATCGGTGCAAGAAAAGGCGGTTAATCAAGTTAAAGATTATCTGGCGCTTGCCGAAATAAAACGTTTGGATCATCTGAAAAGTTGGGTGATCGTGTTTGTAGGTGAGAAGGCGGGAGTGGTTGAGGTGGAATGAAAGGAATCGGCCATATTTATCTTGGGAGCCTTTCATACTCAGTTGTTTATCGCTCGTCCAAAATAAATTTTGGACTCCAATCTAAAAATCCTATTTTTTAAAAAAATAGGATTTTTTTTAATTGCGTTTCAATTAATTCTTATGTTTAGTCACCTTTAGGTGACTTGAGCCCTATGAGTCCTGGGATTTATCCCAAGGCTAGTTTTCTGAATAAGGCTCAAATCGTCTTTTATCATAGTAAAACATTAAAAATTCATTGTCTTCATCAAACAATCCCAAAATGATATCTAATGGTTCACGATAATAAGGACTTCCAGCTTCTTCACCCTGTCGCTCTATCAGAGGTTTTTCCAACAATTGGACAACAATAGCCGGTTGGTTAGAATCAGGACGTTTTTTATTCTTGAGCCCTTCCTTCCATTTCACTAAATCACCCACTTTAAATTCGTGATGTTCGAGTAATTTTTGGTGTACCGTTATCAAATTTTGAGTGTATTTGGCATCGTAGTGTTCCTCTTTTAATAGGGCTGCTAACACTTTTTCCAGGTTGCTTGGTGAAGACTTTAATTGCTGGTTTATCAAGGTTTGTAAAATTTTATTATCCATTGATAGAATCCTTTTGACATATTGTTTGACGTTGTAACGCTTGAGCAGAAAAGGGTAACAGGTTCTGCTTTTCAGAACTCATCGTCTTTTTTTCGGTTAGCCATTGTTTTAATTCCTCTCTAGTCACATATTCTCTTGCCAATAATTGTGTTAATTGCATTAACACTTGTCTTAACTCAGCCACCCGAACATATTTTCTTGAATTATCGACTGGAGAAATGATAACCAAAGCACGATTGATTTTTAATCCACCCAATTCAATATTGTAAAATTCGTTGGGATTACCATTAGTTTCTAAATAATCTCTCGTTTCTATAAAGAAATCACCTCTTGTATCAACCACTCCAACACCAGACAAGATTTTAAATTCCTCTTTGGATAAAATTTTAGCGAGTTCTTTGGAGAGAAAACTAATAGTCGTTAAATCACTTTTGAGTGTCTCTGATGAAATAAGCAATCTGAAATTTGAATAACCTTCTCTTTCAACTAACATTAAAAGATTTATAGGATATTTGCTAGACATTTTTTGTTCTAACTTCGTCACCAGTTTCATTAATTCAGTTTTCATTTGGTTAACTCCTTATACAACCGAATTGAAGCGCGTAATAATGCTCTTGCATCACTCTTTGATTGAGGGGCTATGTCATAGCGTAATTGCTCATTCCAACCTGTTTCTTCACCAGCTATTGTATCCCAATAAGACCATAATGCTGTATTCTGAGCATCAAAAATCTCTTGCATTCCAGATAAAAATTTAAGGTCTTCGAGTTTATGCGTATAAAAAGTTCTATCATTGTCAAATCTCGCTGGCAGATATTTATTCCAACCCAACTTTTGACATATTTTATATTTGAGAGCAAGTTCAACTGCATAACCACATAAATAGATTGCGCCTTCGTATCTTTCTTGCTTATAAAGTGTAATAGCGTCATCTAATCTTGTTTTAGCAAGTATTTTTAAGTCGCTGGCATTTATAGGATTGGGCATATTTAACAATTCATAAAATTACCACACAACCATTCAATTATAACCATAAATCGATGTGCGTGGGACGCACCCACGCTCGCTAGTATAAATCTAAATATTTACAATAACTAACGCGATGTGGCACCTCTTATTAGACGATTTTATCGGAGTAAAAAACTATTTTGGGCGTTTGACAAGGATTTAGCAGACAGTTGGTTTTTAAATGGGTTTCGGGAAATCGTTCCTCATTCCCGAAACATCAAACATCAAACGCGATGTGGCACCTCGCATAATAACTAAGTATTAGCAATCCGTTGATAATAACGCGCCCGATAAAGCAATCGTTGTTGCTTCGTCTCCGTAAATCCAGAGCGATCATGCAACACATTATTACTAATCAGCCCTTGTCCAGCTTGCAGAGTGGCTCTGAAAATATAGGCAGAATCGCTATCTAACATCTTTTCTAAAAATTGCACAGCTGCCTGGGTGAGCTTGTCCGATTGCCAAGTAATAGAGCGTTTCCGTTTCGTATAACGCATGTGCAAATTGCCCCCAGGGGCTAATGAAAAAACGGGACCACAGCGAGTCGGGCGAATTTCTTCTCCATTTGTCACATTGGGCGGAATACACATCACTTCAGGCTGCATCAGGGCATAGATATAATCTGGATTTTCATCTCGCAATAGGATGTAAGCAATTTCGTGATCGAGCAAGGCATTTTCTCCCCCTTTTTCGGCACTACGCACACAATGTAATAACATTCCATAAATTTGCTTATTAAGCGCATTATAATAACCATCTGTGTGCCAATGAATCGGGCGATTGGTATAGGGAATATATGTTTGTCGCGTACCTCCTGATGCCACTGTTAAGGAGGTGATAGCATCCTCATCGGCGCACATGTTGCTGTCTAATTGAGTCAGATTAAATTGTTTTCCTAATTCACGGGGAATCGCTTTATCTTCATTTTTCAGTGGACTGGCATAAATTGCCATATTGGCAAGCTGACAACGTGTTAATATAGCTTCATGTTCTGCCCTAGTCAGGCGACGTGGATCGTTAACTTCTACCACTAAGGCTAATAAATCGCTGGGGTAATTTTCCAATTTACGCGCCCGCCAGGCTTGGTATGCCTTGTCATTGTCCAGATTAAATGGACTGTTCTCTGTTTGCAGGCTCAAGATATTTTTCCTTGCAGCATTTATACGAATTAGTCGTAAATTGAATATATTTATCCTGCATCGACGCTCTGCGTCGAATTTTTCAAATAAACATTTCAGTTGGCGATGAATCTTTTCCCATCTCACTCCAAAGCTTTTCCAACTGATAAAACTCCCGAGTTTGCGGCTGCATGATATGCACGATAATATCGTTTAAATCAACCAATGCCCATTCGCCAACTTGAGTACCTTCCTCTCCCAAAGGTCGTTGTCCGTGTGCTTTTGCCTTTTCTACGACATGTTGAGCTAGCGCGATGACTTGTCGAGCCGTCTGCCCCGTGGCTATTATCATAAAATCGGTGATACTGCTGATCTTGCGGACATCAAGAACTTTAATATTTATTGCTTTTTTATCTTCTAAAGCATTTTTTACAATTGCTAGAAATTCTTCACTATCCATACACAACCCCGTTACGGTAAAGCTGATGAGTATTAATAATATCCAAAACCGCGAACGGGAGCAAATAGCGGGGATTTTTGCCAGCTGCTATCAGGTGACGAATTTGTGTTGCGGAAATAGCCAGGGCGGGGATTTTTTCCATCCAAATAGCACCGCTGCTTTGCTTTCTCAACTCCTCAAAACAATTAGCTTGATGCATTTTTAAAAACTCGTGCATGAACTGTCCCTCGGGCATGGCGGTTTCTGGACGGTGGACTACTAATAAATGGGCTAAAGTGATCAGTCGTTCCCATTGATGCCAATGGGGTAAGCCCATAAAGGCATCCATGCCTAAGATTAAACACAGAGGCTTGTCAGGATAATCCTCACGCAAACTGCCCAAAGTATCAACCATATAGGATGGAGTTTGTCGCCGCAATTCTCGATCATCAGCGTTTAATCCTTTTACACCAGCGATAGCCGCTTGCACCATTTCTAAACGGCGTTGACTGCTGACAGTGGGTTGTTCTCGGTGAGGGGGACGTGCTGAGGGGAGCAAGCGTACTTGGGCTAAGTCTAGCCGCTCATATAATTCTAGGGCTAATCGCAGGTGTCCGTGATGGATGGGATTAAAGGTGCCTCCTAAAATGCCTACAGGTTTTTCGTTTGTCATGTTTCAACGAATTAATATAAAAACAGCAAAAAAATAATGCCAACAATTTATTAATTAATAAAATAATTAACAATCGTTTTGCCGATTGAAATGCTTTGCTGGACGGGGTTTGCAACCCCGCCCATAACGTTTTAGATCACGGAAATAGCAGGATTTTTTTGCCCATCCGTAACGTTTTTGAAATCCAACACATCCTCAACCGTCAACCACCCAGTCCCAGGAAACAGGCGAGCCACCTGCGGTGCGAACTGAGGTGAATCAGCCAAAACAGTGTGCGGATCACCATCGGCAATAATCTCGCCTTGGCTCATCAAAATTACCCTATTGGCCAACTGGACAGCGAATTCAACATCATGCGTCACCAACAAAATAGCCAAACCCTCATCTCGCCACTGACGAAGCAACCTGCTTAAACGACGCTTAGCCGGATAATCAAGACCACGAGTGGGTTCATCCAATAAAAGTACCTTGGGCTTGGTCACCATGATCGCACCCAAAGCTACCCGTTGTCGTTCCCCCACACTTAGATCGCGTGGATAAGCGGTGCTTTTGTTGGCCAAACCAAGCACATCCAATAATTCCTGTAGCCGATCCTTATCAATTAACCGCCCATGATTGCGTAAACTTATCTCAAATTCATCTTGCACGGTGTCCGCAAACAGCAAAGCGTTAGGATCTTGCGGCAAATAACCGACTTGTTGTGCAATAGTCGCCACGGATTGGCCAACAATATTATTCCCATTCAACCAAATCTCACCTTTTTGGACTGGGCATAGCCCAATCAAGGATTTCAACAAAGTGCTCTTGCCTGCACCGTTGCGCCCCATTAAGGCTAGAATTTCTCCGGCTCGCACAAAAATATCGAGCCCACATAAAATCTGCTGCTGACCATAGCTCACCCGCAGTCGACGTGCCACCAAATAAGGTGTAGCTACTATTGGTGGTAATTGAATCGGGGCGGGAGATAGTTGAAGCCAACTGTGGGCAAAGCGTCTGCCTTCTTTAATCGTGAGGGGAAGCGGTTGCCAATTTAATACTTTGCCGAGACTAATCAGGGGGGGTACCAGTTCTATTTCAGCCAGAATGTCGCCGGGATTGCCATATCGTAATGGAGCCCCACCTACCGGCAGATAAAGGAGACTGTCGATGTAGGGCAACACCCGCTCCAGTCGATGTTCGGCCAACAGAATTGTCAATCCTAAATCATGGTTCAAGCGGACCAGGGCTTGCAATACATCTTCCGCCGATTTGGGATCGAGTTGAGAAGTCGGCTCATCGAGAATCAGCAATTTGGGTCGCAAAGCCAGCGTTGCTGCAATGGCGACTCGTTGCTTTTCGCCCCCCGACAAACTTTCCAAAGGCCGCGTACGCAGGCAAACTAAATTAAGTAAATCAAGTACTTCTTCGACCCGAATCCGCATTTCTTGACGCGAAAAAGCGGCATTTTCGAGAGCGAAAGCGATTTCATCTTCGACGCTATCCATGACAAATTGCGCTTCTGGATCTTGAAAGACAAAGCCCACATGATGACTCATAACTTGCGGAGTGGCTTCAATGGGATTGAGGCCATTTACTGATATTTGTCCCGAAACAATACCGCCGCTAAAGTGGGGCACAAGCCCGTTCAGGCAACGCAATAATGTCGATTTTCCAGAGCCAGATGCTCCTACCAATAGTACAAAATCGCTTTCCCGAATGTGTAAGTTAATTTGGCGCAGCGCCGGGCTATGACGGTTGGGATAGGTGAAAGTTAGATTTTTGAGTTTGATCATGAGGACAATAAATTACTTGGAGAAATAATTTGGTACGACGGATTACGTCTTTGACTCTTATCGCCTCAGACGAATTGGCTCCCTGGATTTGCTCCTCCAGCTCAGCCTTCGTTTAATCAAGCGTACTATAAAAGCGTCGATTTTTCCGTAATTCTTCTGAAAAGTGAATAGCCCCGCAGTCTCCTTGCTTCAGTGATTTTGGCGATTAAATTGTGGGGTGTCAACACGGCTCAGTTACTACACACTTTATCATGCAAGAACATTATGGATTGAAGATAAACAAGTACTAGAGGCGGTGGAAAATGAATAGTTGAGCCGAGTACTGAATCATAAATTTTATGGTATTTTGGAATCGACAACGCTCCTCGCTTTGGAAACATACGTTCAAAGCGAGGAGCGTTGTCGACTCCAAAAAACTTGAGCATCGAGTTATAAAATTTGTGTTTTTTTTTTCACCAAACCAACTATAAACTACAACAACCATGGAAATTTTAGGCATTGACATAGGAGGATCGGGCATCAAGGGTGCGCCCGTCAACATTGAAACCGGAGAACTCACAGCAGAACGTTATCGTATCCCCACGCCACAGCCCTCGGTGCCAGACGCTGTGGCTGAGGTGGTAGCCGACATCGCGCAACATTTTAACTGGCATGGACCAATTGGTTGTACTTTTCCAGCCGTCATCAAAAATGGAATTGTCTACACTGCCGCCAATATTGATCCCTCCTGGATTGGCACTAATGGAGAGGAATTGATGGGCAAATTAACGGATTGTCCGGTTTTATTATTAAACGACGCTGACGCGGCTGGCTTTGCAGAAATGGAATTGGGGGCGGGTAAGGGACGCGATGGTGTTGTGATTTTGCACACCTTTGGGACAGGTATTGGCAGCGCCATTTTTGTCGATGGACGATTAGTGCCCAACACCGAATTTGGTCACATGGAAATCCGTTGCAAAGAGGCAGAACATCGCGCCTCCGCGCGTAATCGCACCGAAGAGGGTTTGAAATGGAAAGCCTGGGCATGGCGAGTGAATGAGTTTTTAGCGCGTATGGAGGCCTTGTTTTGGCCAGATTTGTTTATTATTGGGGGGGGCGTGAGCCGACAACATGAAAAGTTTTTACATTTGCTAAACACCCGCGCCGAAATTGTCCCCGCACAAATGCTCAATCAGGCGGGAATTATTGGGGCGGCTATCGCGGCTGGTAAACATTTTTCGTAGCAGGATACTTTGCTCCCGTTCGCTTAATAATCACAACAATCTACTAACTATGTCAGGAAACACCTTCGGAAAACTCTTTACCGTCACCACCTTTGGTGAAAGTCATGGTCCCGCTATCGGCGGCATTGTAGATGGCTGTCCGCCTGGTTTACCATTAACTGAGGCAGATTTACAAATTGACTTAGATCGTCGCAAGCCAGGCACGTCTCGACATACTACACAACGTCGCGAAGAGGATAAAGTTAAAATTCTTTCGGGTGTATTTGAAGGAAAAACCACAGGCTGCCCGATTGGGTTGCTGATTGAAAATTCTGATCAGCGTTCTAAAGATTATAGCCAAATTAAGGACAAATTTAGGCCGGGACATGCTGATTATACTTATCAGCAAAAATACGGTATTCGTGACTATCGCGGTGGTGGACGATCCTCAGCGCGTGAAACCGCAGTCCGTGTCGCAGCGGGAGCCATTGCTAAAAAATACCTTCAAGAGCGGTATGGTATGCAAATACGTGGCTATCTCGCGCAACTGGGTTCGTTAAAAGCTAATCCTGACAATTTTGATTGGGAAGAAATCAACCGCAACCCATTTTTTTGTCCCGATTCCTCAAAAGTGCCTGAACTAGAGGCTTATATGGATGCTTTACGCAAACAAGGCAATTCGATTGGCGCACGTATCAACGTCGTTGCCAGTCGTGTACCGGTGGGTTTAGGTGAACCTATTTTTGATAGATTAGATGCGGAAATTGCCCACGCGCTAATGAGTATCAATGCCGTTAAGGGCGTAGAAATTGGTGACGGCTTTGCCTGTATTCAACAAAAAGGGACTGAGCATCGAGATGAAATCACTCCAGAGGGATTTTTGAGCAATCATTCTGGTGGCATTTTAGGGGGAATTTCGACTGGACAAGATATCGTCGCCAGTATCGCGCTCAAACCGACTTCGAGTTTACGTTTGCCCGGGCGTAGTGTTGATATTAATGGGCAAGCGACGGAAGTGGTTACCACTGGTCGCCATGATCCTTGTGTGGGTATTCGTGCCACGCCGATAGCGGAAGCGATGTTGGCTTTGGTATTGATAGATCATCTCATGCGTAACCGCGCCCAAAATGGATGTCCAGGATAAATCTTGGACTCCTATCAAATCTATAGTATGAATCTTTACTGGCGTTTATCAGCTTTTTATCTTTTCTACTTTGGCAGCTTAGGGGCACTGATGCCCTATTGGAGTCTCTATTTAAAAGAGTTAGGCTTTGACGCGCAAGCCATTGGAGAATTGATAGCGATTATTTTAGCAACAAAAATCATTGCCCCAAATATTTGGGGCTGGATTGCCGATCACACTGGACGACATATTGCTTTGGTGCGTCTCAGTTCCTTATTATCGGTATTATGTTTTTTGGGCGTTTTTGCGGGAAACAGTTATTTATGGCTAGCTTTAGTCTTCACTGCATTTAGCTTTTTTTGGAATGCCGCCCTACCCCAATTCGAAGCCACCACGCTTGCCCATTTAGGCACACAGGCGCACCGCTATAGCCATATCCGTTTATGGGGCTCAATCGGTTTTATTATCACAGTGGTATTGTTCGGTTGGTTATTTCAATATGTCACAATTGCCTTATTACCCACTTTTTTAATGGGATTGTTTGCTGGCATTTGGCTAACCAGCCTGTTAGTGCCCGAAAAAGCAACGACACAATTATCGGTTACTACCGAATCTTTTTCTCAAGTGGTTAAACGACCATCCATTATCGCATTGTTTTTAGTCTGTTTTTTAATGCAAGCCAGTCATGGTCCATATTATACTTTTTATTCTATTTACCTGGAAGACTATGGCTATAGCCGCGACTTGATTGGGCAATTATGGGCATTGGGCGTGATAGCAGAAGTCGGCGCATTTTTGGTGATGCACCGTTTGTTGATGCGCTTTCGTTTAAGGCATTTATTGATAATCAGTTTAGGCTTAAGTGCTGTACGTTGGCTTTTGATTGGCTATTATGTCGAATTTTTACCGATATTAATATTTGCCCAATTGATGCACGCTGCCAGTTTTGGCATGTATCATGGCGTGATGATGCAATCAATTCGTCAAACTTTTGCAGATTGTCATCAAGGTAGAGCACAAGCATTATACAGTAGTTTAAGCTTTGGGGCTGGCGGAGCGGTGGGGAGTTTGGTCAGCGGTTATACTTGGGAAAGTGCCGGGGCGCATGTGAGTTATTTATGGGCGGCGTTGATTTGTGGCGTTGCGGTGTGGATTAGTTGGCAATGGGTGGGCGAAGGACAGTAGTCGTATAAGATAATTTTTGACGCATTCAAGAGGAAAAAAACATGCAGTTGACGATTGAATTGCCAGATCAATTAGGATATAGATTAAAATCTATGCCTAATATTAATGATTATATCATTAAGGCATTGACTAAATCGCTAGAAATGCCGGTACCAAAAAAAGACGCATGGACTGAATTTTTATCAAATCTCGATCACTATGCGGTGGAGACTGGTATTAATGATTTGGCCGAAAACCATGACAGTTATTTGTATCAGCAACCAAAATGAAACCCATTTTTGTGGATAGTGAATGAAGATTCTAAATGGTCTTGATTAGTGTGAGTACAACTAATGGAGGACAACGAATAAAACCTTCAAACCAGAAAGCTTGAACAATTGCATGATTATTCGTTGTCCTCCATTAGTTGTACTCACCACAGCGACAAAAAAACTTGAACATCGACTTATTTTCCATAAAATTAATTTGAGGATACCAAACATGAAATATGCTTTAAAAGAACGGATTGGAGAGCCATCACTGTTTTGCGGTCGAAAACAGGAAATGGAATTACTGATGAATTGGATCCATCAGATACCCAAAGAAACGGCCAAATCCCGTGCCTTGTTAGGTAGGCGCAAATGTGGCAAATCTGCCGTTATGCAGCGACTGTTCAACATTTTGTGGAATCAAAACGGCAAAGTGATACCGTTTTATTTTGAAATGCGGGATGATCAGCAGTGGCTACTAGAATTATCTGACATTTATTACCGCGCCTTTATGAGCCAATTTTTATCGTTTAAAACGCGGAGGCTTTTAGATTATGAGAATCGTCCTTGGAGTTTTGTCGAGCTTAGAAATATGGCAAAAGCGATAAACAACAACAACGCACTCAAGGATATGGATGACTTTCAATATTACCTTGACAAGGAACAGGTGGAACGAGCCATGAATTGGGCATTTAGCGCTCCTGGTGTTTTTGCGGGAAAGGAAAATGTCTTTTTTCTGGTGATGATCGATGAAATTCAGTATATGACTGAATATGTATACTATGACAAAGCACACCAAGTACCAGCACCTAATTTGCCCGGTGCTTATCATGGATTGGTGGAATCCAAAGTCGCTCCGATGTTGGTTTCTGGTAGTTATGTCGGTTGGATGGTAAAAATGATGCGAGAGATGTTTGTTGGGGGGCGACTGAAACAAACGGAAATTTCCTCTAAATTGACCTTTGAAGAGGGCTTAGAAACCGTTTATCGCTATGCCGATTTTTATGAAATTGGGGTGACAGATGAAAGTGCTTTGGTGATCAATCAATTAACCCAAAGTGATCCGTTTTATATTGCCAGCTTGCTCAGAAGTGACTGGAGAGAGCGGGATTTTAGCTCAAAGGCGGGAGTGATAAAAACACTGGATTACGAAGTCAAGAATCGAAAAGGTGAACTCTTTGGCACCTGGTCTGAATATATTTATTCAACGATAAAGGCGGTTAATGATCGCTACGCTAAACAAATTTTGTTGTTTTTGTCCAGAAAACGAAAAAAGGAGTGTACTCGGAAAGAAATCAGCGATCATCTGAAAGGCAAATTGTCGGATAGCCAATTGGAGGAAAAACTTCATGCCCTTGAATCGGGCGATTTAATTACTCAGGGTTCAAGTAATTTTCGTTATCAGGGTATTCCTGATGATATATTGGATTTGATATTTCGCTCACTCTATGAAGAAGAAATTCATCATAAAATACCAGATATAGCGGCAGAATTAACCGCCTCTGTTGAGAGGAAATTGAAAAAAGAAATTTTGTCCTTAAAGGGAGCATTAAACGAGCTAAAAGGTCGAATGCTAGAATTGATTGTATTTCGGGAATTGAACAAGTATCGAAAACTGGCTCAGCCTATTGAACATTTTCGCCAACGATTTCGTCCGGTATCAAACCGGGAGCAAATGGAAGATATGTTGATAGGGGTCGAAAAAAGCCGATTTGATACGATTTGGATGAATTATTATTTATCATTGCCTCAAACAACGGTGCTAGAAATAGATGTATTAGCTGAAGGTGAGGATGCTGACAATTGTTGGGCTTTAGTATTTGAACTGAAAAACCGCGATGAGAAAAATCCGCCTAATATGAAGGAAGCTCACTTGTTTGTTACAAAGATAAAAGGAGTAAAACAGTGGCTGGCACAATCCAAAGAGACACCGATTAAGTTTGTTTGCCCGGTGTATCTTTCTGCCAAAGGATTTGAGCCCTCAGTCGAAGCTTGGTTGCATGAACAAGGGGTATTGACGGCAGATATGGAAAGTTGGGAAACGGTGTCTCAAAGCTAGCCCGGTGTCAAAACTTGAACATCGAGCATAAGAAAGCCGCCTGCGCGGCGCGTGGGAACAAGAAAAAAACCTTATGTTCACAAACGATAAAAGATGGCTGCAACTCATTGCACTCCACTTTACCGAACATTGAGTTAAACCTGTTTACCTATCTGGCATAAGGACATTTTGTTTCTTGTTACCTAATGCCATCCCCTGTCGCCTTGGATCATAAGCTCCATATGGAGTATCTTGACCAATTAAGATACTGGCAGCGGCACCCATCGCCTTTTTGACAACCACCTTGTGTCCCATTTCAGTTAATAACTTAATGCTATCAAGGCTAAGTCCTTCTTCGACTCTAATCTCGTCAGGCAACCATTGATGGTGAATTCTAACAGCATTCACAGCTTCCTGAATATTCATCTTGTGATCAATCACGTTCATAATTACTTGCAAGGTAGTGGTGATAATTCTTGAGCCGCCCGGGCTACCCGTTACGATAAAAGGTTTACCGTCTTTTAGCACAATCGTTGGCGACATAGAACTTAACATCCGCTTATGCGGTTCTATGGCATTAGCCGTACCACCAATTAATCCATAAGCATTAGGTACACCAGGCTTCGCACTGAAATCATCCATTTCATTATTCAGCAAAAATCCCGCGCCGTTGACTACAATGCCGGAACCGAAACTAAAATTGATAGTGTAAGTATTGGAAACCGCATTACCCTCTTTATCAACAACAGAATAATGCGTAGTTTCATTACTTTCATAATGGGTTGGTTTACCTGGTAAAATATCCTGACTGACACTGGCTTTTTGCCTATTGATTTGCTTGCTCAATGTCGCCGCATAGGCTTTAGAAGTTAAACCAGTTAGGGGCACGGAGACAAAATCAGTATCACCCAAATATTTTGATCTGTCGGCATAAGCACGTTTCATAGCTTCAGCCATCAGATGGATAGTTGCGGCAGTATTATGTCCCAATAAGCCAATATCATAATTTTCCAAGATGTTCAGAATTTGAACAATATGAACACCCCCAGAACTTGGTGGCGACATAGAATAAATGTCATAACCACGATAAGTGCCATGAATCGGCTTTCTGAGCTTGGGCTGGTAATTGGCTAAATCTTCTTTGGTAATCAAACCGCCATGCGCTTCCATATCTTTGACAATCAAATCAGCAATTTCTCCCTTATAAAAGGCTTTAATCCCTTTTTTGGCAATAGCCTTTAAAGTATTGGCAATATCTTTTTGCACAAAGTAATCACCCGCTTCATAAAAGCCGCCATCAGGTTTAAAAAATATCGCGGCGGTTGTCGGGTGTTTCTTGAGACGTTTTGCGCTCTTTTTTATATCATCACTAAATGCGGGTGTGACGATAAATCCTTTTTCAGCTATGGCAATTGCCGGTGCTAATGCGTCTGCCAAGGATAATGTACCGTATTTTTCCAATGCCATTGCCAAACCCGCGACAGTACCCGGTACACCAGCCGACAGGTAACTAAATCTGCTTAATTTGGAATTAACCTTTCCTTTTTTATCAAGAAACATATCCCGCGTTGCTTTGGCGGGTGCTTTTTCGCGGTAGTCAATCGCAATGATTTTTCCTGTTTTGGCAGGGTAAATCAGCATGAATCCGCCGCCTCCGATATTACCAGCTTGTGGATAGGTAACGGCTTTGACAAATCCAATTGTTACCGCAGCATCAATAGCATTGCCACCTTTTTGTAATATTTCCACGCCAATTTGTGCCGCAATCTCTTCACCCGTTACTACCATGCCGTGCGTAGCAATGGTTGGTGTAAAAATATCTCGTTCACTGATATTTGCCTGTTGCGCTAGAGCTACTGTGGCAAACATTAATGATATTGCCGCAAAAGAAAGCCTAAAAAAATACTTCATGAATTTCCTCCTTCAAGGGTGTTATGTTGATAGCAGTCTTGGAAATTTATTATAACAATGGTGGGTTTCGCTCCGCTCTACCCGGAAAATATCTCTATTCGTTGTCTACCATTCGCTGTACTCGCCGCCACCATGCAGCACAGCTTCCACCCAAACTTGTTTACCATCAACCACAACACCGATTCCCCAGATAGGTTTTACGCCCTGTTCCCGCAATTCAGTTGCATATTCCCGATCCTTTATCTGCTGTAAAGCGCTTTGCATCGCCTCATCCGCGTTATTGTCTTCCGGCGGATCAATTTTTTTAAATTCAAATATAAAACCAGGCTCCCCCTTATTTTGAGGGATCATCAACACATCATAACGTCCATATCCCGACTCCCGATTAGAACGGATGAGATAACGATCACTCAAGTGTGTTAATAAACCTAAGACAAAGGCATGATAAACTCGTTCTGGTGCCTCGCCGGCGGTATCATGGTAACTCAACACGGATAAAACTATTTCTTTCAAGCGTTTGGCAAAGTTTCGCCAATCAGCTTGTGTCAAAGAGTGCAACAATTCCCGTAAGCGTTGGCTGCCCAAGGTTTGTTGGAGCCAGACTCGAATCGTCTGACGGTAAAATGAGCGCACTTCCCGATTGGGAATGGTGAGATCATAAATTAATTCATCTTCTGAAAATCCTATCGTCTCCGATTTCAGATAGCCGCTGAAAAGCAATAGGCTCCAAATATTTTGTTCATTGTTTCTTAAGTCGCGTAGGACGATGTTTTCATAAAGAGGTGTCTGTATGCTACCACCGCTTAATAAAGTTTCAATTTGGCTTTGAAATCCCGGTTCACTGTAAGTGATTAGATCACGTAACAAGGCATCACTGCCGGTGTTGATCCAGTAAGGACGAGGAATTTGGTTGCTACGGGCTATAAACTTCAAGACTGACCAAGGGTTATAAATTACCCGGTTCCCGAATAGATAGCCATCGTACCAAGTTTTTAAAGCCGACAATTGAGCGTCAGAGAGAGAAAAATCCTCACTCAAAAGTTTGATTTCGCTTTCCGTAAAGCCAAAACTATCCTGAAATTCTGGACATAGCAGGGAAAAAACGTCCAGATTATTCAATCCTGAAAAAATCGATTCTTTGGCGATCCGTAAAATGCCGGTGAGTACGCCTTTTTCGAGATCGATATTGTCTTTGAGCGCCCCGCTAAGTAGGTTTCGCATAAAGATGATAATGTCGTCGTAGTAGCCAAATTCTTGCCCGGCGTGGATGGGCGTGTCGTATTCGTCAAGCAGGATAATGACTCGTTTTCCGGTTTGTTGGTGAATAATACGCATTAAAAATTTTAAGGTGTTTTCCCAGTCTACAATGTTTCCCTGTTTGTCCGTGATTATGTCATAATCCTGTTGCTCTTCAGAAACCAGTTCTTCATAAAGGAGTGCTTTGTATTCCAGATACAACCCTTTTAACAAACCGCGAATCTGGTTAAAACATTTTTCCGCTGTCGTTTCTTTACAGTCCTTGAAGGTCAGAAAAATGACTGGATATTGTCCTTGGTGCTGCATCGCTACAGTCTTGTGCTCAATGGCAAGCCCCTTAAATAGGTGCGCTAAACTCTCTTGCCGTTTTTCAAAAAAATAGCGGAGCATGGAGAGATTTAAGGTTTTGCCAAAACGACGAGGGCGTGGCAGCAATAAAACTTTGCCAGAACAGTCGAGAATTTGTTGGATAAATAGGCTTTTATCCACATAGTAGTAGTCGTTTTCACGGATTTCCCGGAAGTCGGATAATCCAATCGGTAATTTGTGTGACATGTTGAAGCCTGTTTCTTGTATATTATTGGTATAATTGTGG
>Ga0209780_1001392_pt1 | contig 15815 bp, 10 predicted proteins | sample WorMetexBAHAMAS2_FD_187384 | JGI IMG/M metagenome (GOLD analysis project Ga0209780, IMG submission 187384) | Marine gutless worms symbiont microbial communities from Max Planck institute for Marine Microbiology, Germany - Inanidrilus exumae... | ecosystem: Host-associated > Annelida > Digestive... | reverse complement strand
CATAACGTCATGCATCACTCGTTGACCTCTACCTACATACCAAATTTCATTGAAATCGAGTAAACTTTTTGTGGACGGACGGACATTTGAGACTCACTTTATTAGGTCGACTCGGAGTCGACCTAAAAATCCAGTACCACAGCACAAAAATTAGTCCCGTATGGAGACTAACGGTTGACTTCCACTAGGGCATACTAGGGCCGTCAGACGTGGTTAGGACCAAAGTTCTGAGGTCACATGACGGAAAACGAGGACGAATGTAAAAAATCTGACCGGTTAAACTTTAGACATTGCCCCCTAATTTAAGAATCTGTGGTCATTTGTCAGCCCCCATTAGAAATGGGAGAGGAGACAGAGCTTGAAAATGGTCCAAAATGGTCGAATTTCCGACTTTCGTGGGCTCCTGACCTTGACCTGGGATCCGGGCATGGTCATTACCTTTTTTTCATCTCTCATCGAGTACTACCTGTATACCAAATTTCATCGAAATCGAAGAAACTTTTTGTGGACAGACGGACGCACGGACGGACGGACGGACGGAAATTTTCTACCCATAGTATTAGGTCGACTTCCAAAGTTTGGAAGTGGACCTAAAAGGTTTTCAAAACTAACAAATAAGAAATTGACGACCTTTAAAAATTAACTACTGTGAATGTTTAAAAAGTTAGTAGTAGTTCTAACTGAGGTGAACATACATTTTTCGGTAGGAGGATGCATGTGGAACATGTGCACTGCAGTTGTGGAGAATATCAGAGACGAGGAAGAGACGAGCGATCTATACACAGCAAGTCACCATCATGACTATGACTACGTGTCTGTTATGTGACCAACAAACACAACTTCATGTAACAGCATTCGCTAGGTGTCACCACATAACAAGATGGGAAAGAAAAACTTTAAATTTAAAAAGTTGATCACATGACAAAACAAATGACACATGGGGATAGTACATTTCATACAACCACATTACCTTTTCAGTTTTCACTGATTAGCTAAAATGAAATTTTGAAATTAATTTTTTTTAAATTTCTAAAATATCAAATTTTAATAGTTGGTCATCTCGTAGTTTTAAAACCAAATTCTAAATTTATTTTTAAAATTTTCTTAACTTTCAAAATTTTCAAAGCTTAGTAGTTGGTCAGACCAAAAAATGGACAAAGTACGATAGATAGTCTGTGCGACATTCATATATAACAGAAAAAGTTAAAATGTCAGCAATTGACTGATGCTGACTTTTCAACTTTGTGAAATCACACTTGACTGTCGCACTCATCTGTATATTGTCCAACAAAGACACTTTGATGTACAATGATTTACATGATTGTGGTTGTGGTCAGTGCCTTAACATGAATGGTTTGCACTGGCCTGTAAGAAACATGCTGCAATAATCGTCAAAGATTCTCGACCTCAAAAACACAGTAACACACGTCAATGTTCTGCAAAGCTTTCTCAAAGGTCATATAAAATTACTTGTAATCATGTCTTACAATATCAAACAACCCTGCCCCAACAATTATCAACAGCTAGCGGCCACCAGCTTGTGTATCATCCTATTTGTAGCTGGTCTAATGATGTGGAACCTTGTGCCAACATATTCATTTACTACAACAGTCGTTTCTTGCACACAGTATGTAAGTACACAGCACTTAAACACGATGGCGGTTATGACGCCTGTAGAAATGTAGTACCTTCTTCGGAATTGGCGTCTGTAAAATGGATAGTGACTCGGTTATGCATTCAACTATCTCCTCAGAGTTATCAGCATGATCCAGACACCAGACCATGGCGTCTCCAACTTTGGTCCTTTCCGGTGTTAAGTTGCGCAACGTGTCTTCCAGCCGGTCACGTTGTCTAAGAATAGAATTAACCACAAAATCAATCACGAATTCCTACGCTGTTATGCACAGTTAGGTAACAATCATCTCAACCATGGCTTAGCCGATTACTTATCACTCACAGACTGTCATTGATACTACACACAGCAATAGTATCAATGCAATGAAGGGACTTTTAAACAAGAAAATGATTAACATCCCTCAGCAAGAAATATCCCCAGTAGAGTGAATGATGGAATTTCATGCAGACAACAGGTAACATTCACAGAATACCGGTAATCAAACTTGCTTGCTTTTGCACAAGTGTTGCACAGCCAACGTAATTCAATTCTGTAAGTTGAGACATGTGGGTGCCATTAGCTACATCACTAGTTTGCTGCACTGAAGCCACCCAGCAATACTAAAAAATTATACCTTGTTATGAGCCATCCTACATTATCTTCGACTGTGTGCAAAGAAAAAAAATCATCCGAGTTTGCAAAAATGATGTAAACACTGCCAGCCCATGCTGCAGCGTAAAAGCAGCAGACTGTAGGCAGTGAATATGAATTCAATATCATGGAGATGTTACGGTACCAACACATACCCGTCAGTGAGACTCAGCTTTTTGCCATGGTCTTCAGTAGCATGTGATGAACTGCCCTCAACTAGTTCATCTGGCATGCCCTGGGAGAACGGGTTCATCTGAGGTGGACGCCACATTGAACCGTCTTCAAACATACGGAACTCATCCGCCTTCCACTTAAACGGTGTGTCACCCTGCACCACAAACACAACCATGGCAGTTCTACTTCATCATCCAATGAAAACGGGATCTTTCTACAAAATATAAGATCCATGTAGTACCAAGATAGGTGTTAAATCAGCAGTGTGATCATCTATATCAGCGGTTATTAACCTATTTGTCTCACATACCCTTTTATCATACATCAAATGTCATTTCACCCTTTTGAAGATCACCTGGCTCAAATGATTCACTCCAAGTAATATGGAACATAATGCAATAAAAAAACTTATTCATGATTCGTATACGTGTCATGTAGACCGTCTCCTTTATAGTGCTGACACTTTGGCCTGGCTAGACAATGACTAAAATTAATTCAGCAAGATGTGCTTAACGATCAATATTCCAACAGTTTGAGCATGCTAATCTATGGCAGGTGCCTCCGTGACGGAGTACATACCATGTCATCACTTGCAGTCATGCATCTATGGTCCCAATTCCTCCCTGAAACCACAAAATTCCCTTGGAAGGAATTCTCTCCTGGTTGGGAACCCCTCGGTCTATATCCTGCTAAATGACCTGCTACTCAGGTTAACTCAGCCTGGCCATCCCTCCATGGTTAGGGATTAAGAGACCAACAGACATTACACATGCATTAATATATATCCATCACCTTGCAATGTGATAGTTATGGACTGTAGCTCAGCATCACTATGCTAGCTTCAGCTCAACTACCACCTGTTACCTTCAACCAATGTCTCTGCCTGCTGAATCTGACAAGAAAAGAACAATAAATACCAGCTCATAATAGTGACTACAACTGTGTATCTTCTCCACACAAATGAAATGTGACATGGACCTGTAATATTGAGAATAGCTTCCATCGGTAGTAGACGTGAGCTGGACTCTGGTTCTCAAACAGAAACCTACACAACACATGTACACATTTGTACACATGTGTACACAGTTGTACACATGCTACGCAACTCCTTACTCCTTATGTCAATAGTTCACTCACATTACAAACTAAGTCAAACATTTGCACAGCAAACTTCATATATCAAAGTCACAAATAAGACCTGAACAAGGTTAAATTGTCAGAATAATTTGGCCACAACAATACAAATGATAGAAAGTCTCCATATTGTGGAATGCCAGGTTTAATGCATACAGTTATCATAGATTTTCACCGTATGGAGTCTGTGCTTTAATTGATTTATTGAGTTAAGGTTTTACGTCCAACCCAACATAAAATAGACATTTTAGAGACGTACTTCCCAGCCAATCTCTTGGGTAAGTAGTGAAAAACTAAAACAAACACAACAAAGCAAACATGAATCCATAATAAAACATACTACAACATAAAATGAATCCAAAACAACCAAAGCCAGGTTTGGTCGCCTCCTACGACCTCCGGCCACAAAATGGAGAGGGCCTATTCTGGTTTTAATGCTTGATAAATTTGTCACTTACTTACTTACTTAGACACTTACCCACTTACTTACCGCCCCGGGACTCACACAGGGCGCCTGTGCTTTGAATTTCCTTTGACATTCACGATCAAGCCAAATGTCACAGCCATCAAAACATAGTTCTCTTGGTTTTTTTCTGTTGTTGGTTCCATGCAGCATATTAAGTTGGCTAACCATCAGCTTGTGGGCATGCGATAATATATCTTATTATTCTTTAATACTGATTTATTGTCAGACCATACACTGTAATGCATTATAATCATTTGAATATAAGATAAAACGTTTTTAATCAAGTAGTGTTGAAGAGGTATGTAAAAAGCCATGTAGCACTCACCGGTAGATAGGGTTCTGAATTTCTCGGTTCATAATCATTGCCTCAAACATTGGACCTTCACGAACGACAAACTCTATCATACGATGTATGGTGTTCAACAGTGGTCTGCCAGCACAAACATACAATCAGTATTCACCACCACCATTCCACCTCTAAAGTTATCACCTCACGGCAGGAGTAACCTGTATTTTATTATTAACACAGTTCACTGTTACCACGATTATATTATTTATCAAAATTTTTACTAACGTCAGCAGAGAGACATATGAATACATTTTATGTAACATAAAAATCAGTAAATATTAAACACAGACCACTTTACACTGCAGCATCTCTTTATTTTTATGGTACAAGGATACATTCACTGAGCGAGAATAACAAATAAAAATATTTTATTAAAAAATAAAGTTAAAATGACACTTCTATTCTGTAACAATCCATAAAGCGACTGAACATGTGTCACTGAACTGATCTGCAACAAAGTTAAAAATAAGCTGTCAACTGCATCTAATCTACATTACATTATAGCACTATTATGTGAACAGAAATGGATGCAGGGCTGATCTGAAACAGTTACCATAGCTCACGTGCATAATGAACTGAAATAAGTCAAGCTCAGTTGTCCAATGACTCATGATGACAGCATATTCACACTTCTACTGACTGACATTCCTTACTGCTGCACTGCATTCACTATTCAGCTCACTGACACATCACTCTCTGATCCATTATACTTTTGGATCAGAAATATACCAGTATCAGGATTTTAATTCTATTCCTCTTAGTTAGTTACAGTTACATTTATTCCAGCTGTTTCTATTGTGATAATTTAAAAGTTCAAATTTTAGTGTTAATGTAAGTTTTTGTTACAGTTTCAGGGGTTTTAAAATTAACTGCCGTTTCTATTGTTCTGAATATTCCACTTTAGCAGAACTCCTACTCAAAATGTCAAGCTGATGTGCATCTATAAATGTAAACTATGGGTTTCTTTCTCATTTCAGTTTCAGACAACGAAAACATCACAGCTTCTGATGCATGCAAAGAATGAAGAGCCATGTGAAATTTAACACTCGTACAAGTCAGCAGTTAAAACTGCACTTAGCAATGTCTGACTATGTATCAAGTAAAATTGTAGCAAAGTATGACATGTCAACTTAATTTAAACACCAGTGAAATATGAATGTATATTATTCTATATAACATAGTTAAACATACAGATCAAATGGACAATGGTTTAATGCCCAGGGCAGCATTAAGCATTTTTACACATATCTAGGACTCTTAGCTAAGCAGTGGGTTCTTATTTCATTGTAATCAGTAGCTTTAGCTTTTGCAAAACAACTGCCTGTAACACACACTGACATACATACTACACAGATCACATGCTCTTAACTCATGCTGTATAATTATGTGTAATGAAAAACAGTCAACCACACACATCAGTCAGTTCAGTTGCAACAATGCTCACATAAATGTGGCACAAATCAGGCATACACTAGGAAACCACCATTACCTATCCTATCCAGTAGCATCAGTAATGATTCAATTATACATGAATTACAAATCAACATCTTGCTGCTGCATCTTCCTTTTATTATCACTATTACTATTACTACCTGCTGCTGCCGCGACTACTACCTACTACTACTACTATAATATACTATAGTATTATTGTATTATCACTGTCCACTTTACTGCTTAACTTTTTGTGCCAAACACGACAACCACGAGTTTCCAAAGACATCTCTGTACATTACTAGAGCAGAATTTCTACAAGCCAGATATACTTGCAGTAGACCAACTAACAGCATGCTACAGTGAAGTATGACATTATCAGTAAAGTAGAAGTTGGTTGCGTGGCACAGTGGTAGAACGCCGGTCTTTGGCTGACGAACTTTCCCTGTCCTGCGCTCGACCTGTAGCTGACGGGTGACCACTTATGTGGGTAAACCGTCCGCTATAGGTCAACCAACCAGGCCACCTCAGCCTTTCATCCCTTTGGGGTTGATAGATGAGTAGTAAGCTGCAACTGCATGTCTGTTAACTCAGTTAGGGGTAACACCATCTTGTGAATGCTTACGAAGGAAAGGCAGGCAAAACTGTGTGATCCTGAGTGCTTTGAGATATGCATAGTATATAAAATGGCGCTATATTAATACTCTTCCTTCCTTTCATAAACAAACAGACAAAGAAAGAGAAAGACAGAATGCAAGAACAACTCTAGAACACAACCTTCATGTACTCAGTGTACATCGGCCGATGATGACCATTACATGGTTGATGTTGAAACAATTTGGACCACCTCTACATCAGTACGTTCTTCCAACTTCCCAGTCGGCCCGTCTCCATTCATGCCGATTCCTCTTACACATAATCAGCCAATGCTTCTCCCCCCAACTGAATTTACCATCACATTTACAACTGCACCCCAATTTTTATCATCAGATTTTTTAAAATGTATGCAAAACATTTAGTTGAAAATACCTTTCAGTTGGTATTACGACTTTGACAACGGCATTGGTTAATGTCTGTGCAAGGTTGAACAAATATAAACGACAAACATGTTTAGTCACCAGCACAACAGCATACTAAGTATCACTAATTACAGCAAACAAGAAACATAACAGACGTTACAGACAATGAACCAAAAATTATCCTCAACAACATTATGATACAAAAAGGTTCGAATAAAAAAAAGATAAAAAGTAGCTCATGTAAAGAAACACATAAACAATGCCAATTTGTGAACTAGTGACACTAAACTTATAGCACTATAGAAATACTAAATTTAGTCTTATTGTTACCTTCTCAAAGTCATCTGGTATTGAAGCATCTCTGTCCGAGCTGCTAGAATTGTCTCCTGTTCCAGGAACTGGTTGCAGAGGCGGTGGCACATTTACATATGCCTTGCCTAGTGTCGAGTTCAGTTTGATTGGCTGAGCATTGAACGGAAGGCCGGACGGCGGCGGTGGAAGTGTAAGTTCAGACAGAGCTGGTGGAATGTAGACAGGATGTGGGGGTATTGGTACTGCCTTGCCCCAGCCAAGCTTCATCTCAAAGTCCATTATTACCTTCCCTGTAACACAAGCGACCAAGTAACATCACTGCTAAGTTGTTATACAGACATGGCAAAAGCCCTTTGTGCTACCAAAACAACAACATCAAAACACTGAAACAATGCAATATCTTTACATCCTATATTATCATCATTACTAGGCTAAGACACATGCCTGCAGTTCATAGACGCAGTCTGTTGCTACCGATGTCTCACATAGTTGATCACACAAGTCACCCGTGCAAAAACAAACAAACTGGTCAAAATGCTGTTTTTGGGACTGACTCGTGAGGGTCCAAGGAACTATATATTACACCGGGGTCCAGATCCCCATGGGAAGGGGCACTTTTGGGGGACATGTACTGGCCTATCATAACATACCTATGCATGACTGCATTACACATTGTTCTCCTGCCACAGTGGGTGAATCGATGACTGCATTCGCTGCCAAATTACTTTAGACAATTGTCAATAATTAGAAACATCATCTTAAATGTAAATTCGAACCTTGCAAAGCAGTAAGGGCTCGTTCGCCGTCCTTGCGGTTCATGTAAGCAACAAAGCCACAGTTGCGGCCACGAGCTTTCTCTTCATCAGAACGTGGCCACATCACCTTCACGCTCGCCAGTGGACCATACTTGCCAAATATTTCGCACAACTGAATCTCTGTCATCTGCACCAGCAGATAACACAGCACATGCGGCGTGATCTCTGTAGCAACTAGAAAAATACTACTCAGAACGTTAACTTTAATTTAGTTATAAGATGGGGCAGCCTCGGTTCTACAGTTTGACAACATGTATATATACATATGTACGGATATGTCACACAAAATCTCATTAAGTTTGTCTGCATCATCAAGTTTCCTTGAGACACTTAGGTGCACAAACTAATGTTTACTCGGCAGAGATAACACTCGACAGTGAACAGCTGATTTCTGAAGACCAATTATGTGCTATGGTCCATGAAATATTGGTATCATAGAAGCCAAAATCTACACAGAGGGCTTTTTACCTTTGGGTAATGCACACGGTTCATATATGGCTCGATGGAAAGCACACTGTCAACTTCCTATTAGTGATAATTGAACTTTTTTCGCTAGCTCTGACGGCTAAGGCAGACCTGCCCTTGTGGCTGAGTGGTTAACGCACTCAGCCGCCATGTGCAGTAGAGCGTGACACGCTCAGTGGCTGGAGTTCGACTCAGCGCAGGCACATCCGCCTACCAAAGAATTATTTCTAATAATTCATATGCACATGATGAACGGGAAGTTAATCCCGGGCAGGGTGAATAAGAGGGTTTGATGGTGTCCTCTATAAACTGTGACCGTTGCTGATGCCTTGATTAGCAGCGTCAAGGTATCAGCCGCGCTGACGTGAGAGTCGAAGCAGATAGATGTGACTAAGTCTCCTGGCTGACGCTGCAGAAGTGTCAATTAGGTGGCCAGGTGATGAATGGCAGACCAGTCCGGCTGTTGCTGCATAAGTGCCAGTCCATGCCAGGTGCTGAACGGTGAACCGGTCAGGGCTGTCGCTGGACAAGTGCTAGTCTGGGCTTAGTCAGACAGCAGGCCACGTGTAGAGGGGGCACATTTAGAAATACCTGACAAGCTGCTCAAGCCTACTTTGCCTCCTTCATCCTACATAGCATGCACACCACACACGCCTATAAAATCCCCTCCTCTCCTCTCCCTGGGTTGGCACATTGGACCAATTCAAAAGGTCTCAGCGCTGGGGTCCAGAGTAGGCTGGACCACTGCCCGCAAAAGAACGAACAAACAAACAAACGAACAAATGCATATTAATCCAAAAATTTAGCCTCAGCATTGGGCGGCTTGCCATCAGTGAAGAATGTAAAGGTAAAAACAGCAGATAGCAGTAGTTACTGGCTATTTTAAATCAGTTTTCATAATGTTATCTGCAAATCAAGTGGTAATGTGTAACTGCAGCATGTCACAATTAACGTTTAGCATTACCGAAAGTATTTTCTAGTAAAAACTAACCACTAATAAGGTTTATACTTGTCAGTCATCCTCAACACCCAACCAAAGTCAGTAAGAAAAACTGTACCTTTGGGTTAATGTTTCCGAGATACAGATTTGTGGTGACTGCATCATTATCGTATGTGTAACTACCAGTGCGATAGTCTTCGACTACAGCACAGCATGCAACACACAAGCTCAACAATCGACACACACTAACATTCACACAAACACACCTTCAATAATGAACTTATCACGCAGCAGTCATTCAAGGCACTGTAACAAAACAACTAGTGGTTGTGATCAGCACAATGACAGCACAAACAGATGTCTTTAGTACACATGGAGCATCAGTATGCCATACTGCAACATCAACATGACATGGCATGCCACATAAACATCCTGTGCTGCTGCATTTTGTGCAAGCACAGACTGTCAGACTTGCATAAAACTAGAGATGCTCCAATAATCAGCCAATAATCGGTATCAGCTGATTATCAACCGTCTTGCTGATAATCGGTATCAGCCGATTAGTACCTTGGTATCGATCGATGGTCATTTACACAATTGGTAAATACAAGTCTTCATTACACGGTGTATCCGTGTTTTAATTGTTTGGCTTCCGTTTCCACTATAATTGGGTCATTTTGTAACTTTGCTTTTTGCATGCATTTTTGTGTTGTCTGCACTCTGCAGTCCATAAAGTAAGTAAGAATCCTTGGATAACAATCAGAGCCTAAGTCGATAACTTAAATTAGACAGCAAAATAAGTTTTTTTTGTATTAATCGGTAATCGGCCGATAATCGGCTGATTGTTAGGTGCCAATTATCGGCTGAACGATAATCGGCCAGTGCCTTATCGGTGCATTTCTAATAAAAACCACAGTTACTTACTTCTCATGCTGTTCTAAAAGTGCTGCAAGAAAACCAATCAAACTAATGACTAGAAATATGACTTATGCACAATTCAGAGTGCAAATTAACCACAAAGATCTCTTGAATTTTACACTGCAATGGACCACTAATTTACCTGTTTTCAATCTGTCTAACTAAACAGTGACAACTGGTACTGTACCTGCAGGCAGTGGCTTGATGCCAAGACTGATACCAGATGCGACGGGCTCCGGTGGATCAAAGCGAGTTTTGCGTCCCGGCTCTTCGTCAATACCCAACTCTTGTTTCACGCGCTTGCGCTCCTGCCGCTCTGTCTGAATTCTATGCACACAGCGCAGGACATATGCAGGCTGGAATTCACTGCTGAACTGTCATTTACATAATTTTACTCTAGCTATATTGCTACAGTCTAACCAACTCTAAATCTGAGTGCAGGGTCCAGTTTTTACTGACATATGATAGCACATTGGACATGGCCTTGTGGCCGAGTGGTTAACGCACTCGGCCGCCATGTGCAGTACAGCGTGACTCGCTCAGTGGCCGGGGTTTGACTGAGCAAGGGCGCATCCACCTACCAAAAAATTATTTCTAATAATTCCTGTGCACATGATGAACAGTGAGTTAATCCCGGACAGGTAAGAGGGTTCGACAGTGTCCTCTATAAACTGTGACCGTTGCTGATGCCTTGATTAGCAGCCTCCAGGTATCAGCTGCACTGACGTGACAGCTGAAGAAGATAGATGTGACTAAGTGTCCTGGCTGATGCTGCAGAAGTGTCAATCAGGTGGCCTGGCGCTAAATGGCAGAACGGTGGGTCTGTCGCTGCTTAAGTGCCAGTCTGGGCCAGATGCTGAACTGTGGACCAGTCAGGGGGTGTCGCTGAACAGGTGCCAGTCCGGGCTTAGTCAGACAGTAGGCCACGCGCAGAAGGGGCACATTTAGAAATACCTGACAAATTGCTCCAGCCTACTTTCCCTCCTTCACCCTACATAGTGCGCACACCACACACACATATCAACTCCCCTCCTCTCTCTGGGCTGGTGCACTGGACCGATTCAGAAGGTCTCAGCACTGTGGTCCAGAGTAGGCTAGACCCCTGCCTGCAAAGAACGAATGAATGATAGCACGCGAGTTGTGCATTATACACTGCAAGATGTCTCACAGACTTGTATTCACCGATCTACTGGCACAGATGTGTTACTAGTCTTTCCTTCTGTACAGACCACATGAACTAGTTGTATGTGTATCAGTTTACTTTTAAGCAGTCCTTTTCCACACTTAAAGCAGCATTAGCCAGGTTCCCTAAACAAGATCTTGGAGAATTATTAGACCAAGTTTTTTACACACCATCAACTAACCAACAGTGTTAGACTGTACATTATCATATCTGCATCTATATCCAACTACCTAATTATGACATAATGTTAATAAAATGTTTCAAAATACAAATTAGTCCACCACTTACACTTTCAACTCCTCCTTAAACAGTTCCAAATTTGTTTTCTTTTTTTCTGATGCAGGTTTCTTTTTCTGGATTGAACATAAACACTGCACAATGTAATGTCATAACAAATGAACAACTCCAACTGCATAACTCTGCATGCGAAAAATAACAACACTTCTTACCTTGCACAGCAACATAATATTCATAACTACTGCCATTACCATTACATAAGCAAGTAGATCACCAGAAAATTTGTGAAAAAAACATGCAAGATCATTTTATCATGATGCACAAATTGTATCAAGTAATACACAAGCTGCAAATACAAGAAAATTTACCATAAATCCATTGACAAAGAACAATACTTACAACTTCTACTGGAGTAGGAGTCCATAACCTCTGTGGGGTTGGATTCGGCTTGTTCTGTAAACATTCATACTTGTGTATGTACAAGCTGCCAAAAATAACATTTCTCACATTACACTGCATACGTTGGCAATGAAAAACAACATCCTCAGCACAGTAGATGCAACTTCATCAACCTTTATCCCTGTGAACATTTAATACACAAATTGTGACAAATTCACAAATATTTTTAAATTTCTGCTATTATATTTTGCATAATAACACTAGCATTAATTAGCAAGCATGTAGAGTGTAAACCTCCTCTGCTAAAGCTTTCAGATTTTCCCACATCAAGACTTTGCACAAAATTGGATATCGTACAATGAAATTGCCCATTATAGTAGGTACCCGCAATGCATTCCAATTTAACAGTCTGTCCACAGCAGGTTCGTGGGTATTGCCAAAATCTAATAATTTTTTGTCTCAATGCCCACCCTTAAAACAATTTCATAAAAATTCATCAATAATATTTGAGTCATTCTGCTGCAAACACAAAAATAACAAAATTCCTCGCTCACAATTGTAGTAAAGATGCCACGTTCCTAGCAGAGTTGAAACATGAAAAATTCATCAAATGTGCAACAAAGTCTGCAGTGCATACTGGTCGTTCGGGTTTCTCTTCCTCCTTTGGCTTTAACAAAGTCGCAGCAGCGGTTTTCTTCTCAAGGAGCTTCGACGTCGGCTTGTACAGCTTGGTGCCATGCTTGTCAGCCAATTCCTCACCTGGTACCAGGCAGACAATTGTTAACTCCACAAAAAATAATCTTACAGAGCTACAATAATCTACTGTAATTACTTCACCTCCAGTAGGTGGGCGAAGCAATGCAATACATTATGTACTTCCAGCTTTGTGGTTGACGTCATGTTTTACACAATGGAGCCAATAAGACAGAATAACAAATGGCGCGTATATTTTGTGGAGTTCGCCAGGTGGCGGCACCCGTCGGATGTCAGACAACGGTGTCTGGTAAAGTTCACCAAGTGGTGCCACTGTGGGTGGTTACTGTGCACAATTTCAAGCTTGTTCAAGTCTGAAAATAGTCATAAAGCAAAATCAGTCTACTATTTATAAGCAATATCAAACAACTATGTTCGTCCTCCTAATACTCGACTGGAAATATATGCTGGTCATGTCGCGTGTTGCACCCTGGTGAGTCACGTGCCCTATTAGCGTCAGAAAAAGAAGACAGACAAGACGTAAGGAGAAACAGAGACAGATGGATGCCAGACTGAAACATCACGCTTTCTGCTAGATGTGGCTAGTGCTAACAAACACATCATGGTTTCACTTACTCTAGTGGCAAGTACATAAATGAACGTAATTGTACTGTATTTGTGATGGACAAAAATTACATACATTATCAAACAATAAAAGCGATGATAATACTACCACTATTTCTTTTTAAACTTTTTAACTTAACTAAAAAATGAATACAAAGACAATGAATACCTTTTTCGGGGTTGACAACACCACCTTTGATCCATGCCCGGTTTAACCCCTTTTCAGAATCTTCGAATGATTCTACAAATTCTTTATACACTTCTGCAGCTTCTTCTTCTTCTCGCTAAATTACATTACTACTCATGTCACACGCTAGCAACATGTACAAAACCTTACATACATAAATTGTTATATGCATAATAACATATTACATAATGAATCATAGGTTTCAGATGCTGTAGGCTCAACAAGAAGCCCAGCTATCATGCAACACAATGTGTCAGTTAAAATCTAATCAAATGCTGCACAGCTGTACGAAAAAAAATCACATGTGGAAAGGCAATGAAGAATATGGGGTGGTTTGGGGTAGTTAGGTCACTCAAGGTCACTGGAAACAGCGCCATTAAACAGAGCACATACGAGTTCTTATTAACCTTCTACCACAAGCAAGTCCCTGTCTCACACTATTTCTGACATACAGCGAGATATTGGTAAAAAAATCACTGATTTTAACCTACCCCACCTGTATTTGGTACCCCAACTGAACTTGACTCCATTGGAATTTTGTCGAGATCTTTGGCATCAGAAAACTAGAGCCCCTTCCTGGGCTATCATATGGCGCCATTCGTGCGATCCTAAGTTTAGCTGTTTTGACAGAACAACGACTTGTGATGGATGGACAGACAGACAGATGGACAGACACGTGACGGCAGCATATACTGTGCTAGCATAGCATCTTGTGGTAACAAAAGGGAATGTATCTATTCTGTTGATCTATAAGGGTTTTCCTTATAAGTTAGTGGCATTACATTCATTACTATAACTTCAGTGGCTGAATAAGTAACTGCAGATAAATGCATTTAAAGCATTTTATAGAAATAGGTATAATTTTAATGATAAAAAACAGCCTGCACTTCTATGTAAATTAAACAATACCCGATACTCTTCAGTAGGCCTATACTGTTACACCATTGTTTTAAAAGCTGTTTGTTCTTAATTTTATTTAGCTTAATGGTTACTATGTCAAAACTAGTAACAACTTACACAGAGTTAATGGTTCAATAAAAATGTCTCATAAATGCCTTTACATGAGCAGTTATAAATATATTAAAAATTAAAATTTAACATATAAATTTAACATATTGATATACTTCACCAAAAATAAAATTAAGACAATGTGAAAAAACATGACATGCTGCCAGTGATAACAGGCAATAACAAAATGAATGCATGAATACATACTCGACATTCATGAATTAACAATAACAGATAATGCCTCTACACACCTTCTTTTTCATATCTTCCTGTTCCTTTTTTGTAACTCCTTTCTTGATATTCATCGTGCCAATGTTGAATGCCTTCAGCTTATTCTCTGATATGGTCTTTAACACAAACAAAAACAAGTACCGGTATGCAAATATTTAGTAATATGACATACAGATGAAATGTAATGACTACCTGATCAACTGATGGATGGAATCATGCTATAAGAAACAATCTTTCACTTATGGTATTTTGTATGTTTTACCTAGAAAAATTTTACAACCGCTTTTCTGCACCAAAAAGCATATTCTGTACATCCTTTGTATGGACAGACAACAATGTGCATATGATGGTTCTGATATAATGTTTACCCTGGTGTTCACAAGATGGTTAATTTTTAATAACAAAGTTTTCTACCAAGAGGTGGTCATCCGGCACGGCAGGTGGAGTCGGGAACTTCAAAGGACACCGCGACGGCCAGGTGTCAGACTTGACCGTTATGACATGGACTTGAAGCTCATGTTATCTGCGTGTGGTGGATGGCATGGCGGCACTCTGTCGCTGACTGGCCGTCTATTCAGGATCTTTCAGGTGGCAAATGACCATCGTTGAGATAATTATCGCTGATCTGCATTGTTTGTCCAACAGCGGGCGCCATGTTGGCCTATGTGTGTTCGTGTAACTGTTGCTGTGAATGTGGTCGGTGCCAGTGAGCAATGCAAGTGTGAGACATGCGTTCATGCATGATATCGTACTCCGACTCACTCGGGCCGTCAGCGCCGCTCAGTTGTTACGTAATATCGACGGCAAATGCCGTACGGCAAATGCCGTGCTACAGCACCTCACACACTAATAGCCAACATGAGTAACCCAGTCTGCTGATGCCCAGCATCGTCTGTGACGTGATGTTACTGATGTCTGCTCAACATTGTATGCGCACGACGGTAGGGGGTGCACTAAGTGAGAC
>Ga0209780_1001391_pt1 | contig 15821 bp, 12 predicted proteins | sample WorMetexBAHAMAS2_FD_187384 | JGI IMG/M metagenome (GOLD analysis project Ga0209780, IMG submission 187384) | Marine gutless worms symbiont microbial communities from Max Planck institute for Marine Microbiology, Germany - Inanidrilus exumae... | ecosystem: Host-associated > Annelida > Digestive... | reverse complement strand
AGGCAGTCACGTACACTGTGAAAACGAAACCGTGCAAGATAGAGACGTTGTGCTACAGACTACCGAGAGGAAGTGATATGTGGCCAATCACTTAGTGCCATTTAGATGACCTTTAGCGAACCTTGTTGTTTTTCACTGATTGCTTTTCATTTCAAATATGAGTTTTTATACAGTTGTGCAGCAGGTGACATGATTTCAACTGACTCAGAGTGTTACACGATCCCTTCGCAATTGCTGAGCCTCCTGTGAGTTATGTAAATAAATGACAAAATAACACTGGCCTTTTCTGGACGTAATCAGCTGATCCCCTTCATTCTGTTGCACATGCCATGCTACTGTATAACTTGTAGTGTGTATATCATCATTCTCATGTGACTTATGCTGTGTGCTTTGCTGTATGTTTATGTGATTACATTACAGAACTTGAAGATATATTCCAATTTTGTGTCACCAATTTCATCTGAGCTGAGAAGGCTAAGAGTATCTGAGGATGACATTGAGGTTTGCACAATACTATTTTGTAGGCTGATAATTACCAACAAAACTACACATTGTACTTGGATTGTTGGTTAGCATAGTACCTGTGGCAGCTAAAATCATGTACATTGTCCAGTGATGACATATAATTTGTGGATACATTCTCGCATCTTGGGTCCCTGATTACAGAAGATGGTGAGTGTATTATGCAATTCCATTCCAGGTTACATGGCAATTGGAGCATCACTGCAGAATATATGGAAAAGTCACAGCATACCGATCTCAACGAAGATATGACTAATGAAAGCGCTAGTGTGGCCTGTAGCTATATACGGTTGTGAAAGCTGGATACTCAGAAATAATGAAGAAACACGTCTTGATGCCTTTGAGATGAAATGCTGAGAAAGATTCTGCGGCTTTTGTGGACAGCGAAGAAAACAAACGAGTGCATTCTTAACAATGTGGTGTAAAGAGTGAATTGAACACATGAACACAAACCTGGAAACTGTTAGACACTGTGAAAACAAGGAAGTTAGCATACTGTGATCACACCATAAGGAAACTAAGGAGTTGCCTGGAGAAAGAGATAATGCAAGGAACAATGCCAGGTGCATGCAGGCGAGGAAGACCATGCACAGCCTGGATGGACAACATCAATACGTGAACAGGACTCCCCGTGGAAGAGTCAATCAGAATGACAGAGGACCGAGATAAGTGGAGAAAATACGCCCATGATGTGGCCAACACTCGGATTGAGAACGGCTATAGAACAGAACAGCACCCTGGTGAGGTCAAACCCCCACAACTTTGGAACCCCTAGAGCAAATTGAACCAAATTTGAAACATTAATTGACCATGAACACAGGCCTGGAAAATTTCGTAAGAAGCGTGCACAGGATATGTCCCTGCATCGCGTTTATATTGCCAAATGTTATAAAATTTGCACTTTTGTGGTCACACACCCCACCCTGTCCGTGCAATGTGTCTCCCCTGCAGGATGAAATTCTCATTTGACCTTTGCTTATGCTTAATCTAAGTACAAGCATGTCTCTGCAGACATCGTGCTGGTGAAAAAGCTGCACTGTGTTTTGTGTTTTGTGGTTACCAATCATTTGTAGAAGCAAACAACTGTGTGAGTGTAAGATAGAGATTTGGCATACCATTCAACAGAGATGCCCTTTCAGAGTTGAGAATGCAAAAACATCGTGAAGCAGTCGATAAATTGTTATAGCTTAAAGGAGAAGTCACTGGTTGTTTTGTGTGTAGAAATTGCAGCCTTTATATGTCAGTGACAGATCCAGTCAGGCCAGCATTGCGAGTGAAGTGAGTACTTGCAGATTTTCTTAAGGAAAAGACTTTCTGCGAAATTAAATGCAGCATTTTGCTTATGTTTATGTGTGATATCTAATTTATTTTTTATATTATGTTTTAAGCATTTCATTACACTCTTTATTTCATTATTTTGGTAGTCAGTTTGTCTGTGATGAATGTTTTAATGGCCATTTGAAAAATTTTGTACAAACGTATCTGTAGAAACCTTTGGGGATGCTGAACCAGTATTTTTTTGCAATTTTGGCTAGGGAGATGTTTTTCTTAAAAGTATTGAAAGCAGATGACATTCTTAAGTAAAATATCCAACGTTGGCATTACACTAGACAGTAATCAAACGTTGAATAAGCACAGCGGCAGACTCAGCACACCCTTTCTCACATCTGTCCAGCAATCTCTGACTCTGTGGATGCTACTTTAGGCATGACTCAAGTTCATTCGTAGCTGGAGTATGCAAATTCCATTTTATATGGAACATCACTACAAGCTGCAGTGTATCTAAAACTCACTGTTACAACTTTCTGTCTTGCCAGACTTTACTTGCACTGGCCGCCAGTCCACCAATGCATCGAAGGCCCTGTGCTCATTTATAAAGTATAACAGTCAGCAGCCATCCCACATTCATCACTTGCTTCAACGATGTCAGTCTTTATACATTCTCCGCTGCAGCTATTAGCTACAGCTTTAGCCTCTGATTTTGACAAGTGAATTTGTTGTGGTGTCTTTATCTACTGCTCACTCATAGTCTGGAATGATGTACTTCTGACACTTGCCATCTGTGAATACCTTCAAACACATATCTCATATCCCACTGTATTATCATTTGTTAATTAGTTATCTGGTGCTGGCATCAGAGAGCCAGTGTAAGGGAGCAGTCTCCCTTCCTTGAAGATTCCGGTGGTGGATGGAGAAAGAAGACTAGGCCACTGCTTAAGGTTAATGCTTTGTGTGCCCTTCAGCATGTTGAAACTGATGGTTGGTTGCTAGGAAAGGCATCTGGCCCTGGCCCATAAGAACCCTGTTTTGTTAATCCCCAGAGGTTCTGTTCTGGAACAGGTGCAGGAGGCAGTGTGGTTTAAGTTGTGGATATTTTTTTTCATTTTTGTTATCATTATCATTAACGGAATTGAAGTCTGTCTGTTAACGGAATGAATCTGTTTCCGTTATGGTTAACTTAAGTCACACTGTAGCTACGGTCTGCGGTATAATGCAAAAGACCTGTCGCCACCCAAGCATTTTGGCCAAAAACTGAAAATTTTGTGATGTATGTCTTCATATGTACTGCATATCTGTCGTACAATGTCAGCGATGGTTGTACAGCGAAAAATGAAATAATATTTAATGAGTTTCAATTGTTAATTTTTACGTTTCCATTTCGTTCTCATTTTTTCCCGTTATTGTTATTGTTAATGGGATTAAATTTTATCCGTTAACGGAATGAATCCGTTTCCGTTACCGATAGTCAGTGCTAAGCCAAGATATTGGCTTTTAAGAACGTCTCTGAAATGACCTATTTTTGTGTCCGGTTGTATGTAAAACATTAACTCAATCAATTTGTTACCATAAACTTAAATGACACTGGGAGGAGGAAGACTCGTGGGAACCGGCTTACCTGGGAGCACTTAGAGAAACGGCCGTTTAAGTGGATGCTAACATGATAATGTCACTATTAACTGTCAGGGCCTTTAACACTGTTTGACAGTTGATGCAACAGTTAGATCCAGCAGTTGATCCAATTGTCAAACGTTGTAGCCATTCATTTTCAGTTAATTTGATGAACATACAACCATCAGATGAATTAAACATTCAGCTGTCTGTTTAAATACACTTTTGACTGTCAATCCAACTATGTTTGTCTGAACCTTAAACAGTTGCTGAGTTGAGTGATATCATTGTGCAGATGTTGCTGTGCTGAACAGATTGTTGGGATTTGTCTTTTTGACGATTTGTTTTGTATGCAGTTTGACAGTAGCAAACAAAGAGGCACCCTGATAAATATTATGGTTTTATTTTCTGATGCTAGAAGATTAATGCATGTATGGCAGTAGAAATCCACTTGTAGTCTGCCTGTACACATACAGTTTTTATCATGGCCCCATATGGGCTTCGGGGCAGTAATGCCCCGTGATTGATATGTTGATTTCGGCACTATATAAGTTTTGTTTATTAACGTAACTTCCTGCCTTAATTTCTTCCTTCCTTCCTTACTTCTTTCCTCATACTTTCTTTGTTGCGTATTTGTTTCCTTACACATTTATTCCCTGATTTATCTGCTTCCAGAATAGGCCCGTTCCATTTCCAGGAGGTTGTAGGAGCTTTAGTTTTTTTGGTGTTAATTTTATGTCATAATATATTTTGTTACGGATGCGTGTTTGCTTTTGTTGTGTTTGATTTGGTTATTCAGTACCAAGCCAATCAGTCACTTTGTATCATGATACTTGTGTAGGACTTGAAACGTGCAAGTATCGAGGAACTTGAGTCATTGGTTGAAGATGCCAAGAAGAACAAGAATAGAGCAGTGAATCAACTTGAGTACCACCTGCTGATTAAATATTGTGCTTATGGGGTAGGTGTCCCTGTTGACTGATTAGTTATTTATTTTTAGATCGACTCTTTAACAGATCTGACATAATAAAGCCGTTGTCAAATGTCCGTACGTACATATGTACGTCCGTCCGTCCGTCCACAAAAAGTTTCTTCGATTTCAATGAAATTTGACATGTACATATGTACGTATAGGTCGATGAGTGATGCACGACGGTATGCAGTATGACCCTATCCAAGGTCAAGGTCCCAAGCCCTTCAAAGTTGGAAATCCTGCCGTTTTCAGAAGCTATCTCCTCCACCATTTACAATGGCAACTGACCACAGGTTCGTCAGTTGTGAAGAGTCGACCGTCAGTCCCCATATGGGGCTAATTTTTTTATTTAAAGATTGCCCAATAATATGCAGTAAAAAAACAAATCTATGTCGGTTGACAGTGGGACTGCAACACTTCTGCTAGCTTCGTGCATAAGCCATGCCCATGCTGGCATCACTTCTCCATGCCACTGCCGCCGCGAGACCTTAACCACAGGCAACGGACAGACTGCCGTTTTTTACATATGGAGTTTTTGCTATCACGGGTCAGATGGGTGCCAGACCATTGTATTCCCATCTATCTGTTAGGTTCAGCCAGTGGCAATGAAACAAAGTTAATAGACACACAGAAGTAGTCAATGATGCAAGCTGTGTACTCAGCACTGAACATAGAGGTTCTAACTGTCTACATTTAACGAGTAACATGTTGTGAATCACACTTGTTGTAGAGCTATACATGCTGAACTTGCTGACCACACACTGCCTCACAAAACTTGTCTATTCGGAGGCATGATGAAACAAACGTTTCTATAGGTTGTTATTCTTTAAACTTGAATTGAGTAGTAGCTAGTGTGATATGTTGATAGGTAGGGCACAGTTTATTTATTTATTTAATGTGAATATCGTACAAGAGTACACCATAGAGACTTCAAACAAAGCAGCACACTATTGAGCATTTTGACCAATAGGAGACAGCATTTGTTGACTGTATACACCCTGTGTAGCGATTAATCTGACAGTCTCGTTTGCAATACGGAGACACTTGGTAATGAAACCAGCGCAGCGACATGCTAGCTCAACTCTCAGCTGCAAAAGACCACAAAAAGGAGCAATCAGTGCAGCATGAGTACGGGGAAGAAGACCCCACACACGTCTAAGACCACGGCGCCATGCTATGCAGACATCTTCAACAGATGACTGAGACAAGTCCCATAGCACACAGCTATAGAAGTCACTACAGTACGCCCGTAACAAGTTTAAGTTTAACTAAAGCATCACGTTCACAAAAGTAGCACAGCACGTTATTTATCTTTCCGCATAATGACTTCCTCTTTGTCATTTAGCTTATCATATATGACATGTCCTAGATGAGTGTATCTGCTGACACACATATTTTAAGCATGTGCCGCATGGCTTGAGGCGTCGGTGCCAAGAGAGTAACATCATCGGCATAAGCCAAGGCACCAACAAACACATGTCCAATATAACATCCGACACCAGACTCCCGTATCGCACACAATAAGCCATCTATATATATACAAAACAAAACTGGACTAACAATTCCATATACCATTCTTGACCTGAAAGTTCTTGCTGAGGATACCGTTCCAAGAAACATTTGCAATACTATTTGTATATAAGTTGAACAACAATCGCAGAGTAATCTAACGTCAAATAAGCGCATCAGCAGACTTTGCAACAGTCATCATTTCCAATACACTCCTTCGTAGTTTTGAAGGTCATGATGTTAGATTACTGTCTAGCGTAATGACAATGTTGGATACTTTACTTGAGAATGTTATCTGCTTTCAATACTTTTAAGAACATCTCCCCAGCCAAACTTGCAAAAAATAAACATGGCCATGGCCTTGTTAACATCCCTGCGATCTAGTACAGTTTTCTGGTTGTATGATTGTAATGCTGAAACGTTGTGGTGCTGGTGTTCACAGGCTGTTGACAAAGCTGATGAGCTGAAGGCACAGTTGGATTCAAAGGGTGTGATTTATTCTCCAGAGTTGTTGCATCATCTGGCATTACTTTCTGCCGACCACAAACGCAACCTTGATGAGGCCCTGAGCTACAAACAGCAGCTGTGCGTATTGTATAATGTGCTGCACTGAACCCACTGTCAACATAGTTGGTTTAAAACACGTTGTACAGATTCAGTTTTATAGCACATTTCTGTGTGAATGGTGTTGTAATTTGGCCTGTCCATGCATCTGCCCTCCCCACCTGGCACGTTGGTGATCTGTGTCAAAATGGGTTGGGTAACTAAACAGTAAACATGTTCTTTGCCACTTGGTAGCCCCACTTTTGCCCTTCATTTTTTTAGTCATGTTGATTTGGCAACTTGAAGGTTATCCATCCTAAAAACCTGCTTCAGAATTCCCAGATTTTGTTTTTGTTACACCCAGCTCATCATGCAGTAATTTTGAAAAAGTAGGACTGTTGAACAGAGAAGTGAAAATAGCAACATTAGTAGTAACACTTTCAATCAAATTTTGTCTTGTCAGATATCATGCCAAAATTCTAACGGGAGTCGTCCTCGCCAGGGTGTTAAATACAGATGTTATAGTTACCCACATGGACAGCAGCTTTTAACAGTTAACAGATAACAAACCTGACAGTAGGTCAGATTTGTTATCTTCGTTTGTCTGAGCTTCTGTGTGTTTTTCCACACGATATCTCAAAAACCGATGAAGCTGGGATAACCAAACTTGACATATAAATGTTCCCAGATGAGTCCTGGAAACCCGTTTATTATGGAGACAAAATGTCGCGAGTCACAAAAACATTGCCGGCATGGGTGTTTGCACTCTTGTGAATACTGGCTTCTTCTAGTCACTGTGATGCTCTAATAAGAAGTTATATGAAAAACATCAACGTGAAATCCTTCCCGAGCCACACAGGCGACACAGATCTCCATCTATGTAGCCAATCAGCGGTGTATACAGCAAAAAAATCAATAATGGCATCAGCGCGAGTGCTGCAGCCGACTGCATTGTGGCCGACTGGCTGGTGTCACGTTAACTTGAACCCCGTGAAAAATCCCCCATATTAATGCTGCCTATCTTCAAAATTGTTTGACCACTTGTTATAATATATAATGTGGATGCGGTATGGGTAACACTGTTAAGAACTGTAGCATTTTGTCCCTAATACGACTTATAAAGTGTCGGTATAATGAATCAGAGGCGCCTATGTCAGACAGCAGCATCCAGTTGATAACTGCTGGAGGATTTTGTTGGACCAGTTTTACTGCCCACATGCCCTTGCTGATGGCAAATAGTGCCATCAGTCAGGTAAGTCATTCGATTCCAACAGATGAATGCAATCTTGCACTTGCATGAGGATCACTTATCAGCAGTTGGAGTTGTACATGATATTCTGAGTGTCATTGTTTGTGCAGGGAAAATGATCATCCGTCTTATTACATTTTGCCCAAGTTGTCGATGAATATTGCCCATCTTCTGCTGCTCAATGGCAGATATGCAGGTAAGAAATTGAAGCTGATTTGTTAGTGCAGAGCACAAGTTCGGTGATGAGCAGATTAGGCGTTTGTCTGTTAGGAATCTGGGTTGTCTGCAGTGATGAACAGCAGCAAAACTGACATTATTTGACTGTGTAACACTTTAGTAACTCCGTAATTTATATGATATGACAAATAAGTCGTTAATATACAGTGGTTGATTGTAAATCAGCTAAGTTAGGAATAAGATTTTATGTACCGTGATGCAACATGCATTTATAAAACACCAGATTACTGAAAATATGAGAAGGAGCTGAGTGGTGGTTGTTATAACTCTTAGCAAAGCAGAACACGATTAACTGTGGAGCATAACTGCTTTACACGGTGGATGTTCATGCGACTTTGCTAAAAAAATTGCAACATTTCTCAGTCTAGAGTCAAGAAAACAGTCAACATTTTAACCACCGATTTTTGCTGTAGTCCTTCTTGCATTCCAAGATGAAGTCATGTGTCTAACATCCGTGAATCATGCGTATGTTTGTGTACTTGCACGACAGATCTGCAGTGAAATGCAGATGATACTCGAGTGATATGTGTATGTGACAGATGCTATTGATGTGCTGAAAGATCATCCTAAAAAGCATCCACAGAGCCTGCAGAGGACTGGTATTAGTGATGGATATTTGATGGAGTTTCTGGGCGTCAAGCTAGTGTCGGCTTGTTGTGAGAAAAACGATGTGAATCAAGCAATAGAGCTGACCAACATCCTTTTCGACTGTGGATACATCAAGCATGGAGCTTTTCGCGTTCTGCAGTCGCTCATCAATGGATACACAGAGAGGTAACTTGCTTGTTTTTACTAGTATTTACCCATGCCGGCATAGCCGCCGGCATGCGTATTGCGTACAGTTGTGTCAGTCTGTCTGTTTGTCCTCGCTCTAACAGGAAAACGGCTTGAGCTATCAACACCAAACTTGGTACACATATACTCTAAAGCAATCGCTCAGTATGTGTTGTCAAAGGTCAAGGTCACACGGTTATGAAAACAGTCACGGCACACAGTTGCTAGTGACCATGGCCCGTATTCTGCATCCCAATACGCCGCTGTGCTACTTTTGGCCGTTACCGGCATTGGTCTGCATGTCGATACGACTGTTTATGTTTTCTAGTTTCACGGTGAACCATCGTTCTTAGCATTAGCGTATAATCATACACAACTGGTTTAGTTGATTTTTTCCAGGTTTACTGTGTCTAAATCTTTTCCTGCATCCTTATGTTCTATGTTTTATGTTTTTGTATGTTTTGTTGTCTGTTTGTGTAAATCATGTTGCACATGCCAGCTGCTTAATAAACGGAAATGAAGGTGATGAAGTTTGTGGTCTCCCATGCTCTTCATCAAGCATGTGCTGTCCATATCTTTGGTTCAATTTTTTTGATAAAATCATGTAATTTTGTGTTTGTTAAAATATGAGTCACGAAGTTTGCTGATATATTTGATGCAGACAGGATATCTGGTGGATGTATAGCAGCAACAAGAAGCTGTTGACCTGTAATGCACTTTTCTAGCTTTCTGTTTAATGAAATATATTGAACTTGTTGTTTGTTAATTAACCAACGTAAAATTCTTTTTTGGAAGAAGGAAAAGTGAAAACACAGTTGTTCGTACTCCGCTTATGATAAACAAATGTAATATTGGATTAGCAAAAAAACATGGCAGTAGTATCGACATGCAGACCCATGCCGGCAACGGCCGCAGGTAGCACAGCACTGGGTTGTGGGATACCGGCTATAGTCACTAGCAACCGTTCGCCGTGATGGTTTTCGTAACTGTGTGACCTTGACCTCTGGGTCATTGCATGCCGAGTGATTGCTATGGAGTATATGTGTACCAAGTTTGGTGTTGATAGCTCAGGCCGTTTTCCAGACACTCCACTGAGCACCCTACCTATGCCAGCGGCTATGCCGGCGTGGGTAATTATGTCTAAATATTGTATTCCTTCCATTTATATAGGTGTAAATGTTATTCTGACAGTGCATCTGGAAGCACTTTGTCTATGACTGTTGCTCGTGGCAAAATAGATTTTTTTACTAGTTTTTAGTTTCTCTTTTAGTTAGGGTAGTTTTTTTATGTTTGTTGATTATTGCATTTTACGTACATGTTCGTGCTGCTTCTATGTAACAATAAATGTATATTTGTTATGTGTTTTAGATCGGATGTTGACAGTGTATTGACTGCATTGGAGTACTGTGTGATGAATTACAAACAAGCCCCAAGTTACAGTAACGTCCTGAAGATGCTGATTATTCTTGAGGATGCTGATAGGCTTCAAAAAGGTATAGATGCAGTTTGCCTATTGCGGTGATGTCACACTTTTTTGTGATAGAGAGCCACGTAAGAAACCGGTTGTGAATCAGTGGGCTGTAACGGCACTTGGGGTCATTGGTGAACTCTGGGGCTGAAGCAGGGATGCTTGGGGTCAGTGATGAAGTCTGCAGGCTGAAGCATGAAGCCTGAAGATGATGGTTGGATCTTCTGTTGTTTTTCTTGCATTATATGGACTTAATGCAGCCTCTTTTGACAACAGTGACAGTGACGATGACTATCTAATGAGCTGTGGCCTCATAGACTGCACAAGTCTATTGTATTTCACTACACAAAGCATGGAATTGTGTAATGTATATACAGAGTGAGTCAAAAAACAATACACTTGACATTTGATCATAACTTTGGTAGATGTAGATTGATTTACAAAATTCTTTCACTGTCAAATTCCCGAGGGAATTTTGTACACATAACATAAAGAATCTCCACCTCACCTTAATTATGTTTCCACGCTACCTTGTGAAACTTGAAAATTGGAATTGCTGCTGATTACAATGGCATATTGCATATGAGACTTCAGAATTCATCTTGCGAGATATGAGGCCACCTTAATAGCTCAGGTCTGACTCCTGTAACTATAAAATCAGGAAAACAATGCAGCACTGTTCAGGAGAGGATCTGTGATGTCAGCGAACCTCAGCAGCAGATGATTGACATATAACATGGGCTGCAGCGGACAGTCCTTGATGAAGCTCACACCAGTGAATGGTGTAAATGTCTGCAAGCTTGTGTCTGTATCTGAGATGGACGTTTTTAGCACTTGCTTCAACTTTCTGGTTATTTATCAAGTAGGTGGACTGCAGTAGATATTAGTTACAAACACTACTGTCACCTATGTAAATCATTACTGTGATATTTTTATAGCATTTATCATCTAAACATTGTTAAGTTTTATTAAGTTCAAGTAAAAGGGGTTAATTTTGATGTTATGAGTAAAAGTTTTATTTTAGGTTTTTGAATTTTGCACGGTAGTGTAGCAACACAGTTAAGGTGAGATGGAAGACACTGTAACAGTTACATACACCATTTCCTTGGGAATCTGTCAGTGAAAGGATTTTGAAAATCAGTCTACATTTGCCGAAGATATCATCAAAAGTCAAGTATATTGTCGTTTTTTTGACTCACAGTGTACATATGCTGCTGTCTAAAAACACAAGGCTGGGCTATTATTTCCAAATGTCATATTTAACCCCCATTAAATGGTACTGCGTCATTTAGCTAACAGAACTTGTGATGTGTTAACTGCTGCTGTTTTGATTAGTGCTGATAAATAACTGAATGTTTTGCAGCAATTGATCTTGTGTCATCCGTGGTTGGTGAACAAAATATGCACCTGGACCTTGTCAAAGACTTTGTTGAATGTGGAAAGTTGAAACAAGCACGCAGGCTTGTTGAGGTTATTGTTTGTTTAATGTTCAGTTGCTTGAAACACTATTTTGGACACGATAACTTCAACAAGCTTTTAGCCTTATCACAAAGCCTAACGTTCCAATATTCCTAGGGCTGTTGTTTGCTTTGATGCTGTTAGTTGGTGACAGGAAGGGATCTGGCCTTCAAAAAGCTTTATAAATCACACACTTTTAGTAGTAGTAGTAGTAGTAGTAGTAGTAGTAGCAGCAGCATCATGGATTTATGACAATTATAACTCAGATTGATCAAAATCGCTCAGGTTATTTGTTGTCTGTACTCAGTAGATTATCTGAGAAGTATACAAAGTTAAAAAATATATATAATTATATGACATCGTGGAGGTCAGCGATTGACGTAATTTTAAAATTATGATTATTCAGCTCATTACCCAAGCCAGCATAGCTGCCGGCGTGGGTAGGGCGTTCAGTCACGTCTGTCTTTGTGTGTGTGTGTCTGTTTGTCCACGCTCTAACAGGAAAACAGCTTGAGCTATCAACACCAAACTTGGTACACGCATACTCTATAGCAGTCGTTCGGCATGTGTTGACCCAGAGGTCAAAAGGTCAAGGTCACACAGTTACGAAAAGGTTGCTAGAGACCATGGCTGGTATCCCGTAACCATGTGCCGTGCTACCGGAGGCCGTTGTTGGCATGGATCTCCATGTAGATATGACTGCCTGTGTTTTCTGGTTTATGCTTAATTTTGTTGGTGTATACAGGCGCCAGGTCTGAAGGCTGACATGGATACACTGCTTAAAGGCTGTGAATATTTCATCAATACAAATAAGGTATGTGGTCCAGACACTCAACTGAAATTTTTAGCATGCTATGTCAGTTAGATACAAATCCAAATCAGAAATGTGAAATAATTTTAAAATAATTTATTACTGTGAATGTCATGTATGCCTCTTCCCTCAGGAATTTTCAGTACTAAGCCAAGAAATTGGCTGGGAAGAATGTCTCTGAAATGACCTGTTTTGTGTCGAGTGGGACGTAAAACCACAACTCAACTTGATCAATCCCTCAGGAATATGATGTTTGAAGAAAATGATGATCACTTTTTGGGGTCAGGGCTTCGAGATTCTTACAGTGCTTTAACAGTTCAGAGACTGGATTGGCATACCGCCTGTTCTATTCCGGAACAAATTGAAGAAGAAAACGAAAGGGGAAATAGCTAACAAGGTTCACCTGGAAAGCGAAAATTAAAACGTGTGTGGTATGTGTGGTGGTGGTATATTTTGACAGCTTTAACATTTTTATTAAGCTGCATCATGGCAGCTGCTAGACGCAGCCAGTTGCTACAGATGGAATAGCATGGTCTGTCTGTTGGTGAGCTGTGCAAATATGGCTGAACTGAGCAAGATGCTGATCAGTGGGTAGACTCGGGTGGGCTCAAGCAACCATGTATTAGATGGGAGTCCAGATGCCCAAAGGGAACAGGCAATTTTTGGGGTTGTTTGGCCCAGTGAAAAACATTGCGAGTCACTGCTGCGGTGCGGGCAGCAAAAAATCAACAACAACAACAACAGCACGACTGCGGCAGCTGACTGCATTGCTCCAGACTGGCTGATGTCATGTTAAATTCCCACCTCCAGCCGAAAAGAATCTGCGCACCTTCGATTCCGCCTCTCATCAGAATTCTTTGACCACTTGTCTTCTGTAATTGACATCATCTTGTTGGCCACTTCGTAGACAGAACTACAGGAGCTGGTGGATCATCTAGACTGAGACAGCCATAAGTACAGCATATTCATCAACGTCTACAAGACCAATGTTATGGCGAGCGACGGCACAGCGTGCCGCATACTCATTCAGAATGAGCAACTGGAGCAGGTGAATACGTTCCCAGAGGATGATGAGGGTATGACGGAATTCAGTACCAGGTTAAACAGGGAGCAATCAATCGGGATATCGCAGCAGAAAATGTGGAAAAGATACAGCATACCGATTTCAACGAAGATACGACTAATGATAGCGCCAGTGTGGTCTGTAGCAACGTACGGCTGTGAAAACTGGACACTCTGAAAGAATGAAGGAACACGTCTTGATGCCTTTGAGCCAGGACTGAGAGCCATGCTGTGGGTTTCGTGGACAACAAATAAAACAAATGAGTGGATTCTCAACAAAGCTGGAGTAAAGAGTGAACTGTTAGACACTGTCAAAGCAAGGAAGCTAGCATACTATGGTCACATCATGAGGAAACAAGGGAGTTGCCTGTAGAAAGAGATAATGCAAGGAACAATGCCAGGTGCATGCAGGTGAGGAAAACCACGCATGGCCTGGATGGACAACATCAATACGTGGACAGGACTCCCCGTGGAAGAGTCAGTCAGAATGACAGAGGATAAGGATAAATGGAGAAAGTATGTCCATGGTGTGGCCAACCCTCAGGCTGAGGACCTGGACGGCTAAAGAACAGTTCAGTTTGTGTTGTAGTATATTTTGTTGTGGGTGCTTTTTGTTTATCTTGTGTTTGTTTTCATTTTCTAGTACTAAGCCAAGAACTGGCAAGAACGTCTCTGAAATGACCCATTTTGTGTCGGGTGAGACGTAAAACGTTAGCTCAATCAATCAATGGTCAATGAATTTTGAACAGCCGCCCCCTGCAGTCCCGCTGTCGCCATTATTGATTTTTTTGCTGCGTAGTGCCACAGCACCGACTGCCAATGCTTTTCAATGGGCCGGAAGTTACAGGCAAGAAAGTATCTTTTTTGACTTGCAGTAGCATGCAACTCGTTTTTTATGCTTCATGCTGTAATTATTGAATATGAGTTTTTGCCATTTTTTGTGCATTAACTTTAATGGTTAATTATTGCACTATGTTAACATTTTGTGTAGGAAAAGGAACTGTCACAGTTCATTGATGTCACGAAACATCTAATTGGCATTGATCGAAGTCAGATGATATTGCAGCTCTTAAGATTGCATGGTGAGATATTTATGTAGATGTAGTATTTTTGTGACACAATTGTACAATTTCATAAACTGCAGAAGCTCCAGTTAACTTACACTTACATTATTTACTCCAGCATACTGTTTGCTGTTACGTTTACTGTTACAGTTTCAAAAACTGCAATGCAATAACACCAGTAACTTATTACTGGCCCGCCTATTGGGACAGTATTGTTTTGCTCGCTGGCATCTGTTGTCTGACGTTGTCGTCTGGAACGCTGCCGGCGGGTGGCCCGGCCACTGGGCATGTAGGCCGTCAGCCGCCACCGGGCCGGGCACGTGGGTGGTCGGGCAGCTGATACTGCATGGCGGGCCAGTATGGTTATGTCCCATTAGGTCGACACCTTGTTTGCTGTGAAAGTGTTGTTGAGAGAACGGATCATACAACTGTTTTGTGGCCATTATGTGCATCAACCTATGTTAGCCAGCAACCCCAGTTATGAACTGGAGGAGTTTGTCAGAAAAATTTTTTTTTACTGTTCTTATGCCCTTGCTGACAGCAAATAGTACATTTAGATGAGCGAAACCACTCTGTTACGTAATTTTTGCTGGCCGCCGTTCACTTCTTCATCACTTACAAATCCCTTTCAGTCGCCCAGCCCACAATCTGTACTTGCTTTTTCAACAGTATGAAGCAGCTTGTTCATTGTTCACATCGTTCAGCTGATCAGAACTTTCTGGCCGTACCAACCTGGACGTCTGAGCCTGACAGGCGTTAGGGGCTTTGCGATTATGTGCTATATAAATCTACTAGTGACATTGCTTTTAACTACTCAGCACCGTTAATGTGGAATGATCTATCCTTAGCCGTTAGATCTCTTCAAACCTTGGCCACATTCAAATCTCATCTGAAAACTTACCACTTCACTCACTCATATGATCTGAGTATCCCGTGCCACCTAGCAAGCGTCCACGCCTCAGATTAGAGCCTGTGCTTGACTACTGTGCGCATTATGGATATTTTGATCGATTGAATACCTCTTGATTACTGTTGTTTTAGTATTATTTATGCATGTCGTCATAGTTGGTTGTTTATATGTGCTGATCTGTTTTTATACTTGTTTGATTAAATCACTTTGATAATTGGCATTTATATCACAGGCTGCGCGGTAGCGCCAGCCCTGTGTTAACGGCCACTGGCTTTGTCAATGGGAAAGGGCAATTTTCGACCCCCCACAGAATCGACACCCCTCAACCGATCACCAAAAAATTTGTCACAGG
>Ga0209780_1001390_pt1 | contig 15822 bp, 7 predicted proteins | sample WorMetexBAHAMAS2_FD_187384 | JGI IMG/M metagenome (GOLD analysis project Ga0209780, IMG submission 187384) | Marine gutless worms symbiont microbial communities from Max Planck institute for Marine Microbiology, Germany - Inanidrilus exumae... | ecosystem: Host-associated > Annelida > Digestive... | reverse complement strand
CAGGATAGTTAATTTATGGAATAGCTTGCCAGCAACTGTAGTACATGCTTCATCTGTAAACAATTTTAAAAATAAACTGGATGCATACTGGTCTAATCAAGAAATGATGTATAACTATCAGGCTGATTTTAGGAACCGGGAGTAGAAGTGTTATAACATAAATTGGAAAGTTTTTGGGCACATTATTGTTAATAGGATGTGTGCATAGAGGCTAGCGCCTGTGCCCATAATCGTCATTGCATTGCATTGCATTGCATTGCAAGTTCGAAGGTGTCATCTATAAACTGTGACCGTTGCAAGCACCTTGATCTAGCAGTGTCAAGTCAGCCTGCTGCGCCGGCGTGAGTCGAAGTAAATAGACTTGGCTGGCCGCTGGCTGGCGTAATACACAGCGCCAGTCAAAGCTAAGCCAGAGAGTAGGCCACGTCTAGAAGGGGCGCGCCATAGAAATACCCGACAAGCTGCTCACTTCTACTTAACCCGCCTTCCCCGCACGTCGCTAACACACGTCGCACACTACGTTACGTTGCTCTGCGTTTTTTTATAAATTTAATATTCATTGATAACAAAATGTGCTATTTGGGTTAATAATAGATTTTTTCCGGGTATATAAGCTGTACTTATACTCATACCGGGCAAAATAGGCCATTTAAGTACAGCGTTGACGTGTGTATATTCACGCTGTTGATAATGAGTGTTTTATGTGAATAAGAGTAAGCTGTTGTGGAATGCTATGTATCACCAGAATTCGGTTGATAATATCCATTTTCTGCACGCCAACAAAATGGCTGAGACGTTAATGCGTCTGCAGCAGCGTCAACAAGAGCAGGAGTATGCAATGTCACCGCAGATTGTCGGTGATCGACATTCGGCTGACCCTGAGGGACACCATAGATATGAGCAGCATCAGTCTCCAGCCGTGTTGAACTATGCGTCATCATCACAGCAGGCACAAGAAACAGTCTCAACAACAGAGGCGAGTGAAGTCTCGCTAGACTGTGGTGGCAGTTCACAGTCACTGTTTGTTGTAATTCCACGAATCGAGTATGACTTCATAAAACAAGAGTTGGCTGGACTTCGGCACACACTAAATGAAATGAAGAATACTGTCAACTTTGAAATACATCAGCTAAAAGTTGATGGGAAGGCATTGAAGCAGCGTGTCGATGCATGCTTATGCAGCAGTGATGTCAATCACAGTAAAGATATGTGCAGTTGTCAGAAGCCAACTAGTTGGAGCAGTGAAGGTATCAAGTATTTTTAGCTTTATTATAGACTGGAAGAGCCTATATTGTAATTACTCTATGGGGCAAAAGCGGTCTTCAGGTCACGCATTCCGAAAGTGAATCGATTTGGATGAGACCTGGAACGGGGCTGGCCCTGGCAGATTTTGGGCACGATCCACGCAGTAGCGCCAGTTTGAGTGGGGTCGTTTTTCAAAACGCAAAAAGTGCTCACAAAATTTCCAGGTCTTGTGATCTCAGGCTGTCATAACTCTGCAATGATTAGCCTATATTGCAGTGTGTTTCCAGATACACTGCAACCCATCTAGTTGAATAATATGGTTATCGCCGTAAAGGACGACATATTCGCTGAAAATTGAGCCAATAATGAAAGTGCAAAATATTAAGTTTTTTTGCAGAGAAGGAAAGTTATTCATCTTTTATTATTATGCCACTTCAATTATTGGCTCAGTTTTCAGCGATTATGTTGTCTTTTACAGGGATATCAGTTTTTTTGTTACATTTCTTGGCAGTTGGTCAAATCATTGCAGGGATATGGCAATTTTTAAATTTTCAAAAGGTGATTATTCATCATCCTTCATTATTAACAATTTGGAATCTTAACAACCGATAAAGTTCTGAGAGTCCACTGGCGGATCCAGGACTCAACATTAGGTAGGCCATATCTTTCCCCTTCTCTTCCCCCTTTCCCCTTCTTTCCCTCTGCCTCCCTATTCCATTCCATCCTCTCCCTTACCCTTTCCCTTCCCCTCTCTGTGCCTCCCTATCTTTTCCCCTCCCCTTCGTTTCCTTTTCTCCCCTTTCCTTAGAAGTAGGACCCCTCTATTGTGGCTATGGGTCTAGGAGAGCACTTTAAGCTCCCCCAGCGGGTACTGGCGGAGCCTGGCCACCAAACGTATTTTGGTGCATTTTAGGCATAAATGTGCCCCTATTGAATGCCTAAATGACGAAGAATTTTCTGTGTTTATTCTCCATTGAAAGAATGGGAAGTACTGGGAACTCTGCATTTTTATCGGGGCCTTTCATTTCATTGATGTTATGCCGGCCCGAGGCCAGTCAGTTGAAATGCCAACCATACACGTTTCGTCTATGATCGGCTGATTTGTAGATAAAAAATGCGGATGACATTAACAGTAAGAAGCTCAGCTACTGCTTAGCTGTCGATGTACAATGCACGTCTTAACGATTCACAAGCTGAAGAGTGACAGAAAACAACTACTACAGCACTGCATGACACAGACTAATCTGCAAATGACTTTTAAAAGAATTGAACATTTAATTTCAAGCAGTTCATGAGTTGGCAAACGTTTGCAAGTAGTAATAAACAATGTTGTACAGAAATTTGGTTTGAACTAGGGCTGTACCAAATATTCTATTTGTATTCTATTTTTGCCGAATAGTAGGCCGAATAGTGTATTCGTATTCGGCCGAATAATACTGCTAAAAGTAGGCCAAATACGAATAGTCATTTATTTGCACTGCCGTAACACCGGTTAGCAGTGACAGTTACCAGTCAGTAGCAGCAGCCGTCTTCACTGCTATATATACGCACCCTGCCACATGACTGTTTAATGTGGTCAGCTGTCATGCAGAGTTGCAGTGAGCAGGCCTAACGTGAGCCACCTTGATCCTGGACATTACTTGGCGGCCCCTGCGTTGAGCGTGCTTAGTGAACGTCTCTTCAGCTCCGCTGGTGACATTTCTGATGACCAGCGAACATGCTTCATTGCTTGCTAGGTTGAACGCTTGATTTTTCTGAAAGCAAACTTGATGTGAACCGTGAGCTTGTTTCTGACGTAGGCCAACGATATATAGCCTACGGAGTCTGAAGCTGAATACTATTTGGGAGACGTTTGAGTACAAAACTGACTGCCATTCACTTAACTTTGAATTAGTTTTCAGCGAGTTTAATGACTTTGTGAGTTTATTGGTATTTTAGACGCATACTAATAATGGATGATGCTGAACGTGAATGAATTTCTTCTATAACGATGTTAACGATGATGAATGACAGTGACATTGCTATGAAGTTCAGAGTAACTATTCGTATTTTATTCGTATTCGGCCGAATAGTAAAGACTCCCTATTCGGTACAGCCCTAGTTTGAACATACATGTAGCAGCAATCTGTGTACAGCACGCTGGGCATTGTGCGGGTCTGCTAGTGGCAGCGGAGACTTAATAATAATAATTAGAATAATACCATGACTTGAAGTTTGCTGAGAGGTAATTTGGATGTCACAAAAGAACAGGTAATTTTCGCAAGAACAAAGCAATTTAGAGCAATATTACTAAGCGTTGTGTTCGCTGTGTCAGGTGGGCAGCAGCATGCTACTACACTATGCAGTCCTATGGCATCATCTCCAGACCTGACATGTATGGATAAACCAGCGGTTCACAGCTTCAGATCTTATGGTGGTACTTCATGTGTCAGTCTTCCAGTGCTACCCAATAGTGTATTTGGAACTGTGAGTGCCAAACAATTTGCTGTTGTTAACATATTTATTTTTATATCATAATGTTGTAATTACAGAGCCAGTGTAAACACTAAACAGAGCAGTGCGCCTTGCCTTAGGACATTGTTAGTAGGCCTATATGAAGAAAGAATAAGGTCCAATGCAGTGATGAGCATCAGCGACTTCTAAAGTAGTTTAACTACAACTACATTTTTAAACTACTTGGAAGTAATTAGACAACATAATGGACTACTTTGACATCATAGTAGTTCAAGTGACTCGGGCTAGCTATAGTCCCCGGAGCCAGCCACTAAGGCGTTAGCAGCTGGCTTGACTTCTTAACGGCTAGCTTTACGACTGGAGTCGTTAAACCGCTAACTACCGGCTGGTGGCGGCTGGACCTCCTAACGGCTGGCTAAGCGGCTTGAGTCACTAACTGGATGACACTTACTACAACTAAAAGACAGCTTATCAGTCATTTGATTACACTTGCCTCGTACTGCTGTATTTCCTCAGTTATGTGTTACAGAGAGCGTTCAAACAGCAGAAGTACATTTAACGTCACCGATAATGGTGCCATTCAGTAGGCCACATGCGATTTCCTATTAGCCTTACATTGCAACCATGTCTCTGTGTTGCACCTTTTGCAAGATATTATCATTTATTTCCCAAAATTTAGGTTACGTGACTCTGAACACATCCCTGTTGGAGGTATAGTCTATCATGCATGCATTGGTACTCCTCTGTATCAAACAGCATGTGAAATTTGAAGGCTGAAGCGCATAGCTTCACCAATTAAATTTATGATTGGGGCACAATTGGAAAAAAGGGTCACGTGACCCTGACCATGACCTGCTTTCGTGGCCGAGTGGTTAACGCACTGACCATTGCTGATGCCTTGATTAGCAGCGTCAAGATATCAGTCGCGCCGACGTGAGAAGCCGAAGCAAATAGATGTGGCTGAGCCCACTGGCTAGGCACTGAAGAAGTGTCAGTCAGGTGGCCAGGCGCTGAGCCCACTGGCTGGCACTGAATAAGTGAACGAACAAACGACCCTGACCACGCCCATCAGGGGGCAGTATGTCATCCCAAGACTATTTGGTATATTCCAGTTATACTTCCGTGCAAAATTTGGCAACTCTCGCTTCAGCCGTTCCGGAGATATGATTTCGGGCGTCCAAATTGAAAATGTGTCACGTGACCCTGATCACGCCCATTTTGGGGTGGTTTATCTTCCAAAAGCTAGGACTTGATATATTCTACTTATTCTACGTATGTGTAAAATTTGAAGACTTTAGCTTCAGCCATTCCAGACATATCATTGGAGGCCCTAAAATTCAAAATGGGTCACACTTACATGACCGTGACCATGCCCCTTTAAGAGTCATTTGTCATCCGTACGCTGGGACTTAATATAGCCTACCCAGGTACGAAATGTGACGACTGTAGCTGCAGTCGTTCCTGAGATATGGCTGGTGCCCACCAAAATTTAAGTGATTCACGTGACCGGACCGCACCCCTTTCGGGGATGCTTTGTCAAATGGTCATCCACCGCCGTTAGCTTAGCGGCGGTGGCGGCTTATACCCTTAATGGCAGCTGAGCTGGCTAGCCGTTATTTTATCGGCTGAATGCGGCTTGAAGCTTAGCGGCTGGTGGCGGCGGCTTACGGCGGCAGCTCCGGGGACTAGCTAGCTACTTTTAAATAGTTCTAACTACTTCTGAACTAAGTGTGGTACTTTTACTTCATGTGTGATCATAATATTAAATTGTTAACACATACGACTCCGTATTAAAGCATGTGACAAAGTATATGCCAATTTCTCTTTAGCAATGACACTGCAACTCACACAGAATGAAGCGCTGATGTTAAATATGAATCAATGCATAACATAAGTAAGCGAAAACGGAAGAGACTGCAAACTGCTTCAAAGTAATACTACAGTTACTTTCCACTTAGTTTAACTACCTGGTAGTTAACAACTGTAAAAAGTAGTTAAACTAGAAAAAAGTAGTTAAATTAAGTCAACTACTAACTACTTTACAGTAGCTAAACTTTTCCAGTTAACTACTTTAGAGCAGTTTTATTACCTAGTTGACTACTAAGTAGTTAACTGCTGTCCATCACTTATTTAACTAGAAGGGCATTCACTAGAGCACATATCTTTCCCACCGACCTTGACGTTTGATCGGGTGTCCATGTCAGCATGGTGCTGACGTGTGTTGAGGTGCCACTTTTCAGCACTGATGTTCCAGGTACGGAGACAGGTGAGGATGTGCGACTAGCAGAAGGCAATGTTTAAGGATGCGGACATTCTTTATGCTTTGATTCTTATCCACCATGCATTCACAATCCCAAGAGATGAATGTATCAGTTGCTGTGACACATCTTTGGGCTCCCAAAAAGGTTGACAATTGACATTGTGGTATATATTCCAACTTTAGGTTTCCGTAATTTATTGACTTTTCTGAGACTGACGGTTTTTCTGTTGGGGTGTTCCCCCCTACCCTTTGTCTCAGTAGCCTTGCCACAAGGCAGCGCCTGGTAGACCTGCCCATGTAGCTCAGTGTCAATGCACTTGGGTGCCATGTGCAGTGGATAGGTGCTGGGATCAAAGCTTGGTCCGGGTGTTTGCTCTCTACTAAAGAATTATTTCTATTAATTCCAATGCACATGATGAACAGGGAGATAATCCCAGGCAGGAAAAGGGTTCGACGGTGTCCTGTATAAACTGTGACCATTGCTGATGCCTTGATTAGCAGCGTCAAAGGTCGTCAGCTGCGACCGGCGTGAGCTGAAGTTGAAAGGCATGGCTGGCCATTGACTGGTGTAAACACAGCAGCATTCAGGGCTAGCCAGATGGTAGGCCATGTCTAGAGAGGCGCGCTATAAATACTCGACAGCTGCTCACACAGCCTACATTCCCTCCCTCCATCCTACAGTACACGCACACGCAGACACATCTAGCACACACTTATTCACGCCTCGCTGACTATGTGCATTGGACCACTATATATTGGGTCTCGACGCTGAGGTCTAGATGTAGGTCTAGGCCTATGCCCGCAACATCTAAATGAACAAATGAAAGGCAATGCATTCTGTCTTCTGAGTTTTCCTGCTCCTAGGTACTGTCAGTTTGATTTGTGATGCCTTATTCTTTATTATTCAGTACAAGCCTTAGAGTCACCTAGTGGGGGGCTTCCTCTATCCACCAACCAGAGGAATTCTGCAATGCTGTAGTACCCCAGCGTGCGGTATTATGTAATAATGGTACACTATTTTTAACAGAGTTTATTTTTTATCTGTTCTGCATTAACTGAGCCACTGTTTTGTCATGCTTGTGAAGCCTGGTGCTGGACGAAGCAGCAACGACTTGGAGCGGAATAAGCTCGTGCAGCTGCTGCCCAACTATGATGTGTGGGTGAACAGACTCAGCCTGCAGATTACAGTGAACGAAGCACCGTCGCGAAAGGCCGGAGCGGCACTGTATTTGCTGCGTCGTATTATTCCACTCGTATTCTCATGGGATGAGCTGGCGTGTTCTAGGGGACAGGGTCTCAACTGCAAAACTACAGATGATGTATTTGGAAGGTCACCGCTTGATCCAACAAAGGTCATGGCTTGCAAAGGTTAGTAATATGTTAATATGTTAGTTTTCTTTGTTTAGTGTGTGTGTGATGATGCTAGTACACTGTATCCTTGTTATATCACTCGTCATTATTACACAGATGCATTTATAATGTGGATGATAATGGATCCCAGTCTTTTATGTACTGGCCACTGAAGCCTTCAACAATGCCCAATAAACTGGCCTACCTGTATTTTTAGGTTGACTTTTTGACAGAGTCGACCTAATAAAGCCGGTCTCAAATGTCCGTCCGTCCGTGCATATGTTTGTCTGTCCACGTGCGTATGTTTGTCTGTCCACATAAAGTTCCTTTGATTTCAACGAAATTTGGCATGTAGGTAGAAGTTGATGAGTGATGCACGATGGTATGCAGTATGACCCGATCCAAGGTCAAGGTCACGGACCTTTGAAAGTTGGAAATTTGGCCATTTTCAAAAGCTATCTCATCCGCCATTTACAATGGGAGCTGGCAACTGACCACTGATTCTTAAACTAGGGCACAATATCAAAATTTGTTCGAGCTGGATTTTAGATATTTATGCTAGTTTTTGTGTCATGTGACTTTGAAGTTGGCAGAAACGTAAGTTCTGAAGAGTCGACCGTCAGTCCCGTATGGGGCTAATTTGTTGTCATAATGCCCTGGCTGCCTTACATGCATCAGTGAACTGCATCGTCGCACGGGGCTAATTTTTTCTTGTCGTAATTTAACTCAGAACATGCAGCGAAGGTTGTTTTATATCTTGCATGGTATTAAACTGATGTTAAATAAAAAGTACCTTTGCTGGCTATCAGTAGATGATACGTGCTGGTACCATTGACACGTTGCTGTTGGCAGCATTCATGCGGAAGTTCTGTGCAGACACTGGAAGTCCAGAGCCGACTGAGAGGTCAGTTAATCAGACATTCTCGCACCAAGTGAACTATGCACGCCGTCGTATTAAACTTGCGAATCATTCGTCTTGTACAGCTCACCGACCGAAGAAACTACATCGCAGCACTGCACCGCTGCACAGTCACATGGATTCTGGAATTGACTCAACATCGAGCAGGAACAATCAACTACAAATGCCTAAAACTGAGCGGTACATGCAGATCTAGCTCGTGTCAGTTTTGTGCTGCTGTAGTTAATTTCATATTGTGTATCTGCTGATGTTTTGTCCTCAGTAGCTGGCTAGTCGGGGTGCTGCAGTGGTTGGTTAGATGCATTCTGCAAAGTGGTGTTTTTATCACCAAGTTGTAGGATACACTGCAACCTGTTATATCACATATGTCGTTATTACACAGCTTTGGTTATAATGTGGGTGATGTAATAGATCCAGATTTTTTACGGAATGACACTAAAGGAATGATCTGCAGTAGGCCCCCACCTGTCTTTATAATGCTGCATGCTTGTAGTGAAGAGTGGTATCTAAAGACTGATGGGTCGACAGGCATTATATTGACATAATCAGATAGAGTAGTCAACGTCTCATTCTGACGTCGGTTAGTTGTTCTGCCCACCCATTCCTGCTGGCAGGCAGGCAATGGAAGGAAGGGGACGTATGATGGAGAAAGTAGAAAGTAAAAACTAATGAAATTAGTTATTACTGACCCGCCCACACAGTACACATACTGTAGGAAGGCCAGACTAGTAATGGTCGATGGCGTCTGCCATCGTCTGTCGGTGTCTGTAACACTTGCATATGCAACATAACCCACCAAGGCGCAGCACGCGGCAGGCCAGTAGTGTGACGTTCCGTTAGGGCGACACCTTGTTCTTAAATGCAACTGCATTTATTTAATGGCATAGTATAGTGACATTGATTGTACATCACAAGTACTAAACACTGAAATTTAATCCCAATTGACTGCATGACCTGTGCAGTATGGGTGGGGAATGGAGAGAGAGTGAGAGATGCAAGTGCATTGGCCACGAGACTGGGTGCAGTGACTGATGCATTGCTTCACCATTGTCCAGCGACGCTATACAGCTACTGACGGCACACACTGACAGACATGATTCAGGCACATACTCAACTCAGCCTCCTGTCCTCTGCTGGACAGGAAATGGGTACCGGCCAAAGTGCGTTAATGACCTGCATTTGTTGATAAACGTGTGGGTAGCAGGTAAACTGTGTGATCCCTCGTTAACACGTGCCGTACCTGAACACTTTGAAGATGAGTATCACACTCATTATAAGGCACTATACAAATTTCCTCTTTGCTATACTTTACACATTACTTCTCTTGTGCAAGTAAAACTCATTTCAACCTATAACGTGGATTGGTCCATATCACCCGACTATTGCATAATACTAGGTTGCAGTGTACTTATCAGACGAATATACATGTAGTGATCTCAGATGTTACTGGCTAGTAGCTATATATAACAGCTGTTTAGTATGTTGTGCATCGTCGTATTTACATCTTGTTCCAAACGTCTGTGGTAAATTGAACTAGTCGGCTATTAGTGAAACGGTGCAAAGCAGCGTAAAAGCCAAGACTAGACTTGATTTTGACTTTGTCCACTCTGCAGTCTGCATCAAGTTCACTGTTATTTGGCATTCGTCTGTTGAATGTGATGACTGCTTAGCGATAAGAAAATTTGTTGTTATACTTTTGTATAGATGCTATAATATTGCAGTTTGTAATCCAAACTATTATGTAGTTTAGGCCAAAAGAATCAGGCTACACCATGTTAAATTGGTCATGTTTTGGAAATGAAATGTCCAAAGTAATCGGTGCACGTTTTGGCACGTTTGAATGCCATTTTATTCATAATACATCAGTTAACATTATTTGCGATAAGTTTACATCATAAAATAGTGCCACCTAGCAAACGGCAAACAGTCAAATTTTCTTGCCTAAAATTGAAACAAAATAACTTGTTTACTTCAGTTTAATAATATTTTTGTAATGATTACAAAAATCTGTCGGTTTATTTTATAAGATATTTCTTTAAACATGTTTGATGTATGTGCTATTCTGCTGCATCATACATTCAAGGCATTGTTTGATAGTTTTGTTAATAAGCACTTGCATGAGTAGCCGCCAGAGTGCAAAAGTCACTGGTTTTAGTTCTTTAACTGATGTAAAACCTCGGTGGTCGTAGACCAATTGCTGCTTAAGCTGCAAATAATTGTGTGTCTTTAGCCAGGTCGCACGTTATATTGTACTGAAAATAAAGGATATAGATGTGTTGCTAAGAAAATGGCATTAAGTATGCAATAACTAATTGCAAATTGACTCTACTGTTTTAAAGATGTGAACAACAACACATAATGATCTTATTTTTTGACTTACCTTACACTCTGTCTCAAAAAGTCTACCTTTTATTTTTTTAATAATTCAGTCAAAAATCACCGATGGTAATGAACAATGCTTATATTATTGAAGAGAAATCTTGTTTGTATACACTACTGTATGCTGTGGGATTGCTGACATCCCAGTACAATTTGTCTATCATTCTGTTAAAGAACGTGATATTGTCTTGTTATCTACGTAACTTTTGGTGAAAGTACTGTTTCCACAGCCATTTGTCTGTCTGTCTTTTTTGTCAGAACAATATATGACTCAGACAAGTTGTGGGTGAATTTTCATGAAATTTGGGAATAGGTGGATTATGGACCAGAGAAGGGTTGACTGAATTTTGGTGAAATGGAACATATTCTGAATTATTTATTTTATTGATAGATAGTTGATTGATGTGAAAAGTGAAAGTGAAAACATAGTTGGGAAAACCAGTTCTGGTGCAATGCGGGAAAGTCCGAATACCTGCTGGTCACTGATAACGATGCTGCCAATTTTCATATGTTATGGCAGTGGTATGCACTCTGCAGAGTTGCATCTAGTTGATTTACTAATGTAATAGATAACACTTTGTGGTGAATTTTACTCAAAACAACTAATCTGTGTCTACTTTCAATATTTGTTGTTTTGTTTGATGCAGATGTCTGATTGTTGCTAGCTTGTTTATTGATGTTACAATCAGTCTGCGTGTCTTCCAGCAGTTAATCATATGCTGACCATGTGCTGCGAGACTTCATCAAAATGTTTATAGGAGATATAGTGTCATTACAAAATCTGTAAGATATTCCTGTATGTGTTTTTTTTGTATTTATAATAAATTATTAATTTATTGTTTGTAAACAACGTGTTACATTTTCGTACAAGACAATCATACTATATAACAGGATGTTAAAAGCTGTTCAACAAGATGGGTATGCAGGCACAGGAAATCATCATCTCTTCTCTGCAATAATCGCAGTCGGCTGACATAAGCGAAGTCCGATGCCTGGCATAGTTAACATTTTTTTGCTGTTGCATTGTCAATGTCAGCAATGTGATCCCATTTGTTGTAGTTTGTCAGCCTTGCCTTCTTGAGCAAAGGAATGGCAACAGCGTTGTTTCAGTTTGATGAAGATCACATACAACCAGTTGTATGTGATGAACACAGGAAGCTCAGCTATTGCAGAGGGACCACACAGCACGCTCTGACAGTTGAAATCTTCTCTTCTGCTGCACAGCTGTAAAAAAATTAATTTGAAAACGGTTTGCAGTAGGTGAATGACTTCGAAGGTCATCGGAATTGCCGCTGTTTGTTTGGTCACTTTCTGTTAGTGGTCTATGGTAACAACGTTTCACTTTCTGTCCTGCACCATTTCTGACATATTACAACATGTACAGCCTGCATGACTGTCTGTGGTCTTGAGAAGGCCTTCAGTTTCCAAAAGACAGTTGAAATTACAATCCACTGTCTCCAACCATTATGATGATATGAAATGTAGAAAATGGGTAGTTGGTGGTCACTGAAGTGGTCACTGAAGGTTACTTGAAATAGCACGACTCAATAGAGTGCATATGAGTTCTTGTTAACATTTCATAGCAACTATGTCCATATCTTGCACCATTTTTGAGATATAGCAAGGTATTGGTCGAAAATCACAATTTTAGCCTACCCCGTTTCTATTTGGTGCATAATTTGGGTTGACCCATTGGCATTTCACGGAGATCTTTGGTATCAGAAAACTAGAGACCTTGAGCTATCATATGGCATTATGTTTAGCCGTTTTGGTACAATTCTGACTTGTTCTAACAGACAGACAGATGGACAGACACATTAGCCACTGCACTGGCACAACACTGCATGGTAAAAATGGAAAATGGCAAAGTAATGATAAAATTTCTCTTACTATAATAACAATCAGGACAATGCGTATGGTGCTGTCATCATGGCAAGCCACTGTGACAGTTCACCCTATTAATGAATGGTGACAGAATGATAGGTGGCCACGGACCCTCAGACCAATCCACCAACTTAAGCTGTGAGTCCATCAATCCACATCCACCATCGCTATTTATTATTACTTAATCCAGAAAAGCTGATATTCATTTTACCATCCCAGCAGATTTTGGGTAAGATTATCTTAGTTTGGGGGACATCCAGAACTTCTTTTGGCATAATGTATCCCTTGCAGAGCATAGCGCCTTAGCTTATATTCCAACAACCATGCCCATTCATGCAGCCATTTCAGTTCAACTCCTAAGAATCTGATGAAATTTGAAAGTTTCATATGTCTTCTGTGTCCAAGGTCATTTCCAGGTCACTGCAGTTTTTGTACTGTGACATTTCTCAACATGCCATATACCATAATACCAGTATCATTTAAGGATCTTCATTAGGTTTGGCTCTGCTTGTGGGAGAAAAAATAAAGGCGCATAGAACTGCAGTGGATCAGCCTAAGATTTATTCGTTTTTTTTACAAATCATTTTGTAACTTTTCCTAAAATTTCATTAAAATCCATTCACAATTGTTGAGTGATCTGCTCAAAGATGGAATGACAGGCTTAATTAGTTTCTTTTCCTCCTTGCTTTGCAAACGTTTATACTCCCGTCTCTGACAATGCTTAATTAATACCCCCACAGTGTGATATTTTTAACTGTAGGTGTGACATAATCTAAGTGTCTTTGAAGTGCCAGTTAAACCAAACCAAGGACGTTTCTACCATACAGTGTACTTGAGTTGTCAATATATGGAACAATTTACCTGCTGACACAACAGACTTAGCAATCTGCGCAAGTGTTGTGTATCAGTTAGTACAAGCTACTTACTTAGATTTTGTACAGTTTATTTTGTGAAGCCTTCGCGGTTTTGACGTTTTTGTACAGTGTGTATTATAAGTAATATGTCTATTGTTTCAGTCATTGTTTTAGCAACCTGTGAGTGGCTGTCAGCCCTTTGTTGTTCAATAAATTTGACTTGATTTGATCTATCCATGTGCTCATAGCTAAGATCTGGATTCCCAGATTCGTTTTAGACTTAGTTGTTTTTTCGGTGTGATATAAACTACATTAGTTAACAAGCTTCACTTGCTGTGACTTTTTGTCTGTGTTTATTGATTTAATCGTTGAAAATAGTAGCATATGGTCGTGCATAATGCATATGTTGATGGTTTTCAACTGTCTGTTGTGACATAGTTGTATGTTATTGTACACATGTCTTTGTTGTGTACTGTTTTTATCAGTCCTTTGTTACATTATGCATCCTTTTATTTGATTATGATTTTGTTATGTTGCATACAGTATTTACTGAGAGGTGCTTCTGTTGCTGTTTATCGTAATGTTTACTTAACACAGTTTTCCCAAATCTATAGACATTTTACACTAGGTTTCATTTCTTGAAGAAAATGAAAAAGTGACATATTTTGTTCCGGTCTTAATACCAACTTGGTCTTACATGTATTGTTATTGCATCTGAATAGCTTTAACTTATGTCTTGCATGTGTAATATGTTACATTTACATTGGCTTGTTTTCAAAGCATTATGCTGCAAATTACACTGCGTCTAGAGCGTGGATGCCTGCTAATTCTGATGCAGTAGCAGTTGATGTTGATAAATCTGCATCTATGTGGACTTAGTGAGTGCAGTGTAGATGCTAGTATGCATTGCTGATGTATCAGCCTCTTTAGCTTGTTGATCATGAAAATGTCCTCTCTATTTCACATTATATTACAGCTTCTATTAAAGTTTTCTTCTGTGAATTTAACAGTTTCTTGACTGTTTTATTTTTGTCGTTTACTATTCCTGCTGAAGGTGTTGAATGTGAACATATGATCATGATCTGTAGACCTAGGTGTGTGGTCTTGGTCTCCAGTTCCAGGTGCCGAGGTCTCGGTATTGATCTTGACACCAGACGTTAAGGTCTTGATCTTGAACTTGAGTCTTTTGATAAGGTATCGATGACAGGACTGGACATATTATGACTACACGCACCGGTATTCATTGGAGCCATTTTTGTTGAATTTAGTCAGTTAATTCTTCTGAAAATTATTAAAATTGTTGTCACCAGATTCAGATTTTAAGGCTAAATGCATCCAGTTATATTTCGGCTGGGGCTTTGCCCCAGACCCCACTGGGGAAGCTTACAGCGCTCCCCCAGATCCCCTAGCTGGATTTAAGGGACCTACTTCTAAAGGGAGGGAAAAGTAGGGTGTGTATGGAAGGGTGGGGTCCCCTCTACTTTTTTGCGGATCTACGCCCATGATTGTTGTGTATCTGCAGAAGTTGTTGTTCTATTATTTTATGCTACTAGTACAAATTTTGAGTTCAGTTGTTGTGAGTTATTGACTGCTGTTGTGGTTTTATGCTTCAGATAATAGATAATACTTGAAATTGTAGTGTTACATAATTCTAATGAAAATACACTTGTGTTCAATAAAAGTGACACCACGGTGCAATTAGCTATAGCTGTGACGTATCTTGTCGAAATTGTATATCCATTTTGATTGTCTGTCTCATGCAGTTGCTAAGCTCCAGACGGGTTCTGTGGTAGTAATGCGCCATGATTCATGTGTTGACTGCTGTGCTATATAAATTGTGTTTACTTAACTTCCTTCCTCATTTGCTTTCTTTCTTCTTTCCTTATGCTTTCTTTTTTACTTATTTACTTCCTCACTCGTTTACTTTCTGACTTATACAACTACTGCTTCCAGAATAGACCCATTCCGTTTCCAGGCCAGAGATCATAGGAGGAGACCAAACCTGGCTTTAGTTTGTGTGTTAGTTTTATGTTGTATTATATTTTGTTCAGTTTTTCCATACTACGCCAATATCTACAGATGGCTCGAAACGAAGTTATCATACTGCATCTGCTGTTGTCTTAAAATCTCACATTATTACCAGACGATTTCCAAATTCAGTTTCTATATACACTGCTGAACTGTATGCCATACTTCTAGCTCTTAATGAACTTTGCAAACAACAACACAAACATTATCTTACTTTTTTCTGACTCTCTATCTAGCCTCAACTCCATTGCTAACAAAAAACTTGATCGCCCCACTACCTTACAAATTCTGTTAAAATATCACAATCTCTTTACTCTCTCCTTTAACCCTTTCGCCCCTGAGTTCCCACGAATCCGTGCCTTATCCCCTGGGCTCCCCAGCCAATTTTCGGAAGTCAATAAAAGTCAACCAAACATGTATAAATCAATGTTTTCAACTTGTTGTTGACT
>Ga0209780_1001389_pt1 | contig 15824 bp, 12 predicted proteins | sample WorMetexBAHAMAS2_FD_187384 | JGI IMG/M metagenome (GOLD analysis project Ga0209780, IMG submission 187384) | Marine gutless worms symbiont microbial communities from Max Planck institute for Marine Microbiology, Germany - Inanidrilus exumae... | ecosystem: Host-associated > Annelida > Digestive... | reverse complement strand
GGATAATTAAATTCTGCATATGATGTCAAAAACTTTTTTCTCGCTCGCTACGCTCACTCGATTAGGGTCTCGATGCCTTTTAGCTCCCCTCTATTGAATCCTCTAAACGCCACTGTATACATGCATACAAGGTAGCGTTGCTGCAATCAATTCGGCTTGTAATTTTCACAGTTCTCTTATTATTCTAGATTCAGTGTTTTGTTTTGGTGTGACACTAACATTTCACAAGTCACTTAGATGCCGATTGCCGCATGCGTCAGCATATGGCTAAGTCATTTCGTAGCACAAAATATTCATTAAATAGATATTCGACAGATATGGAAGTATATGTTTTTAATGCAGATCGGCATCCCTTTATTAGAAAGGCACGATGCTATGTTTGTTTTCGAGCACTGTTAACCGAACATTTTTTACCGCGCGACGCTTTGCTAGCTTGGTATGGTATACGCTGTGTTTGTATGTGTTCGTATGTCCGTCACAAGCCGGTAGTGCACCAATGGCTAAACGTATGACCACGGTAACAGCACCATAGGATGGCGTGTTGTTACCGCCGAGCAGCAGGTACGTCGGGTTAAATTTTTCTGCACTGCTCCGTAACTGTATTTTCCCAACTTCACTTTCACTTGTCACATCAATCGACCACTGTAAATACCACAAAATACCCGGAATATGTTCCGCATTACTTCTAAAATACAAACGACCCTTCTTCGGTTCATAGTCTGCTTATTCTCTAAATTTCGTAAAATCGGTCCATAGGTTTCTAGTTATCCTGCTAACAAATTAAACGCTAACGAGCAGACAAACACTGATCAAAACAGTACCCCCGCCAAAATTGGCAGAGGTAATAACATTCGGAGCATGCAGCAGTATAGGTCGCTAGTTAGCAATAGAATAAGTTTTGAATCGATTTCAGTCCGAGTCTTTTTCTTACTGTTATCACACTTTCGCCGTCTCTGTTGTCTCGTGTGTGTGTAGTGTGTACTAGAATAGTCACTCGTTACGTGTCATTGCGTCGAAGAACACCGGGCGCGCGCCAGCTTTCACAGTCTACGAATGTACATAGATTATTGTTGTCGTTCGTTGAGTGTCGATGACGCCGTTATTATACGTTACAAAGTGATTTTGCACTATTGACTGCGTGTAAAAATACATCGGCAAAGAGTTCTCGGCCTATATAAACTTAAGCTTACAAGATTTGTGCGCGATATAACCGCGCGTCATGGTGACATCACTAGTTTTCCGACATCCCTAGCATTTAAAGCCCCGACGGGGGATCCTTTGTAATTTTTAGCGACACGTGCGTTCGTAACAGCACTTGTTATTGAACATAACTTGCATATAATTCCTCTAATTCCTCATACTTTCCATGCTGTCATCTTTCTACAGGAAGCCGATACGACCGTTGAAAACAGTATAGGTTTATTTATGTGATGTTTATACACGTTGTTGTGATTGTTAATCTTACTGCTGCGTGCGTGTCCGTATCTGTTGCCGGTGGCATAACATGTCAGATATCGTAGACATGCCTGTACTTAACTATTGTACATACATGTATATTTTGGTTGCTGCATTTATAACCACTGAGTTCTTTCGCCATCTTTTCTATAGTAAAACAGCATAAACAACTACATGATACTCATCGACTAACGAATGACTAAAACACTCCGTTTAAATATAATTAATCTCATTTCGTGACTACTATTTACACTTGCTCTTGAAGTCGGCGCACGTAGCAGTGAAGACATTTATTTTTCTCTAATCCGCATTTTCTGAGTCTTTCAGAAGATGCAGTGAATTGTTAAGCAGTAGGCCTAATAGGGCTGCTTCATTTTATGTATATATAAGCATATTCTGTGAGAATATTTAGTCGTCATTTGTAGCGGCGTTGTCGTCTTGAAAAGTGGGGCGGACAATTGGCGGAGTAGAATGACGGAAGGCAACGAGGGGAATAAGATGTGGGGACGGTCTTCCCACTATATAGGAATGGAGTCTTTTCAGAGGATGTGTCCCCTCAAAAATCGGATTTGCGTTTGAGAGGCGCGTTTTGACTCCATTTCAGTGGTATTTGTTCTACATTTGAATTTGAAACTGTCAATGGTCACCTTAAATTGTAGGCGAACCCCATCAAGTCAACAGACGGCCACTTTGTAATCAATGCACATAAGCGATAAGCTTCATGCCTGACCGACCCCAATTCCATCAGTCTCAGAAATGCCCTCAAAGTTGGGTGGACACACTCAACCCAATCAGTTCATAAGTGGCGATGACCCTGGTTATTTGCCGCCCGCGAACTTGAACGACAACTCACCGAGATGATGACTAATCGTGTGTATGAGCAATACTGGCCGCTACTTTGGCTGTTGTATGTTGCGTGTGCTGAAGGTAGACTGTCGTAGGCTACGGAACAGCTGGTGGAGAGATGATACAGTTCTAGCTAATTTGCTGCAGTTCGGTAGCTTGGTGTATGTGCTAGTTTTCTTTCACACTGATGAATAAAACGCATTAAAATCAAGTCCGCGACGGTGTTTTATACAACTTTATTGTCTCTGGGAAACTATTAAACGAAAAAACAGACTCCAATAAATTATTCTGACCTAAATTAAACAATTTTACCGAGTGACGCGCAGTATACTACCGGGTATATATGCTGTCACCCTGTGTCCGTCTGTTTGTCTGTCACAGTGTCGTCAATGCATCTCAAGTGTGATACTTACTTACTTACTTACTTACTTACTTACTTACTGTTACAAACTCAAAGTGAAAGCAGCGGCCTCGTTGGAAATTTTATAGCATCTCAAATCGTTATGAATGAATTGTTTACCGATTGGTAAACTTGCGATATCCACGATATCCAGAATACGTTCCAGATCACTTAATATGATTTTCTTTGGTCCATTCCCAATTTCATGATAATTCACCAACCAATTTTAAAGTTGTCCGGCCAACAAACAAACAGACAAACGGCGGTGAAAACAGCACCACGGTCAAAATTGGCGGAGGTAATATTAATACACGAAGTGATGCAATTAACTAGACAGACATTTGCTGATTTGCCGAAGTTAAATCGTGCATGCAGGCGTACGAGTATTAATACGGCCCGATGTGGCAGAACAGTAACGTGAACGGTTGTGAAAAGCACTGATCCGTCTAATTCGTCACGGCGCCGGTCGTCGCGCGACCCCGCTACAGTCACTAACGCCGCAGTAACGCGACCAACCAGGTCAACAAATTGGACAAGAAACTGCGCCGCCTAACCGTAGGAATGCGCGATATCACGAAATGCACGACGACAATGCTTTTTGCTTGCGATACCGCGATATCGGTTTACCGCGATGTATTGTAACTTTACCTAATGTTAAAATTTGATTACACGTGCTCACTGTTGAAGGCTTATTTGTTAAGTACTTAGTTATTGATAATAATATAACAACATAATAAAATATAATATACTGGAACAGTTAATCCATCTATTCATTGTGGAATAACAACAATAATGACAATATTGTTAGTAAGAACAACCAAAGTATTACTACTGGTACTGTGAAAAATAAATACAAAATCGATGACAAATTGGGCATATATTAGTGATATTTTGACCAAAGAAGACATAAAAGTAATGTCGTACGGTTCATACACTACGTGACAGCATGAGATAGGCCTAATTGTGTCTATGTCACATACAGTCAGTTTTACAGAAAAAAAAGTCTCCAAAATGACCTAAGTACGTGTCGAATGGAACTTACTCTCTATGCCCATGCAGACAATCGACCACAAAGTTTTTATTACTGCTGTCGTAGGAAGTGCATTGACTGCACGACATACATATAACATTGGGACAAAAGTAGGCACAATTATAGCCTGAACTAAGTAAAAATTGACGGTAACATGGAAAAAAACAAGAAATGATTGAAATTAATCATTTCCACTCATTATCGACTTTTGTTCCAAATCGTGCAGTAGAAAATGGAGCATACACACCTTGCCCTCCCGTAATATTACACCTGTAGTTGATAGTAAAGTGACTAGTCAGTTGGTACCTTTCCTAAAGTTTACGGTACGTGAGAGTGCGATATCGATATATCGAGCATCTCTATACAGCTGACCGTCCAGCGGTCGCAGCATCGACAGCGGCGACCGACAAAGCCAATTGAGCTAATTCGCAGGCCGCTGAAATTGATACCAATGCATAAGTCCACCGCTGTGACCGTCGTCTAATCATCCAGTAACAAAGCGCGTCACTGATCCGACACAGGCCTCAAATTGCCACCGGATCAATATTCGTCGTTACTCTCTACTTCATTCGCTGCCATCCGTCTAATCGTTTATTAGAATTTACCTCGGCGTGTGCTGCCGAGACGGATTCTGCGCGTTGCGTTTCTGTACCGTAACTCCGCGGTCTATAATAACATACTCGATTGGTATAACTAGCATACGCTGATCACAAAACTTCGACAGTTCGTCATTTGTTTTCACATTTTCGAATCAAGCACACTTTTGTGATAGCCTAACTGCAACAGCCGAATTAGAGCAGTCTTGTGGTCATTGCTTCCTGCCCTGGTTACTGTCTGACAGTAACTGTACTTAGCGACTTACAACGCAACGGCAACGAATGCGTCAGGATAAGGCGAAAGATAATATGTTCATCTTTATTCACCAAAATGGTAGATAGAAATATAATAACAAAAACAACAAAACGTGAAAGAAAAATACAAGCTAATGACTGAACTAAGCAAATCAAGACTTGCAAACCTTTACCAATACAATTTATGATTGTATTCTAGTATGAACCAGATTGATATCGAACAATAACTGAGAAAGAAATCCAACGCTATAAAGGCAGCTAAGAAAGCTTATGTAATTGGTTGTCGCATGACTCATATTTTGTACAAGAAGTTTTGACTTTATCCTTAATTATTTTACTTATTAATGTTTATAGCAGAAACAACAGTACCAAGGCCAAGAGTGGCATTAACAGTTACACAGTACACTCAACATTACATAAAAGCAGAAAACGCTACATCATTCTAGATAAAAAAACAAACTAAACAAAACCATCCGAATACAATTATGTAAAATGGAGAAGTCGTGACTGCTTAAAAAACGCTTGAACGATTGGATACTAGAATGTGACACAGAGATAATGGGGCTTTGCAATTACGTAGGCCTGTCTTCGTCTAAAGTGCCACAGTAATGACACTGAAACTTATAACTCATGGTATCGTTAAACTATATACACCTTTCAGTGTCTATAACCAAACGTTTTTATGAGACTAAGGATTTTTAATTAATTTTGCAATAATGTTTATGGAAAATGTGCACTTATAACGGTTCAACAGCCGTTATTCAGGTATTTCTGAGCGGTTAGCCAGTAATGCCCAAAATAATTAATAATTCAAGTATACCTTTGGAAATTATGGTAATTTTTTACACACTGGATGACTTTCCCGTCGCCCAAACAGCACTCAACAAGATTTTCACACACCACTTTAGTGGTCTGAATAGGGCAATCGGTTGTCTGTGTGTATGTGTCCGTCGATGAGTCTGGACAATAACTTTTGAACTAAACGGCCTTTGATCTAGATACTCGGCAGGCTGGTTCATCTTGACCATGTTTAGATAATGGGGCTTTGCAATTACGTAGGCCTGTCTTCGTCCAAAGTGCCACAGTAATGACAATGAAACTATTAACTTATCAGGAAATTAAAGCTGTATGGCGTATTTTGATCGTCTGATGCGTACATATTTAAAACGTAAAACAATGCGAGCTCAATCTAAACTATTAAGTTGCCAACTGCTCTAACGTTAAGCGAAGTTAACAGCGGAGGCGGAGCCGCGCCTAGCTCACGTGATTTGTTGCAGTGGGCAGTAGGCTCCCAGCAGCGGTGGCGTAGGCTGTTCTTGCAGAAGGCAGAGGTCGCAACATAACATATATTCAGTTAGCTAGCGCCGGTCTAGGTATGTGTGTAAACCGAAAACTCTACGTGGCGGAAGGAAAGGAGAGCTTGTTGGCGCGAAATCTTACAGCGAGTGGTCTACTGGGTCATATTTGTTGAACAGCTAGCTACAAATTTTGACTGCACATAGCTGTACGTATTCACAGTATAGTGCCGCATATATCCAACACCTGACCCAGAAAAGCCTAACACACGAAAAAAACTAGTCAATGTTTATGTTTATATTTTGCAGAATGCAATGAGCTACCTGTCAAAAAACGACCAAGTAATGTTGATAATGAAGTAGCGTCTGTGTTTATAGAAAATAAGTGATAACTTAATTGAACGTTCAGATGGGGCCGGACGATCTCAACATTGATGCGGATAAAGACGTGTAGAATCTTTTCGGGATAGATACAATCCACCTAATCCTTTATCCATCGCCAGGCGGCAGCAGTAGTAGTCTCGGAATGCATGTGGTATCGGTTCGTAATGCCGGTAGCCGACCATCGCCACCACGACGACGACGGCTATACGTGCAGTGGACGGCCGACAATCGATCGGTTCGGTCACTCCGCCCCGCCGGACATGTCCTCTCGGAGCCCGGCATCTGACTGGCTGAAGCCGCGTAGATCAACGCCTCCGCCGCGGTCGTCGCTGCACGCACCAACGCAACCCGAAACGCCCTCCGTTCTACCTCCGTGACGCAAGCGTCCGGGAAATTTCCCCAGATCGCACGCGCAGAGAACCAGCTTTCTCGCGGTCGCCACCTCACACGTGTAAATCTCCACTCGTGTGTGTATATTGAACCGGACAGCTTCAACTTCAACTAATGACATATAGCTGCAAGCAAACAACACAAAATCACGACCATCAATTTCAGTGTCGCTATAATAAGTTATCACGTTATTACCCACGCCTGCTGTATAGCTGCCGGCTTGGGTATGGTGTTCAGTCGCGTCTGTCTGTCTGTTTGTCCGCGCTCTAAAAGGAAAACGGCTTGAGCTATCAGCACCAAAGTCGGTAGACATAAGAGTCCATGGCAGGACTTCGGCATGCACTGACCCTGAGATCAAAAAGTCAAAGGTCAAATTTTAACCCTAAGCCTCGGGTTACGCTTTTAGTCTTTGCGATTTGGAATGGCCGGGATGCGGAGCAACGTGAGTGTGCATGTCGATACGACTGCACATTTCTCTAGTTTAGGCCTATTTGTGTTACAGTTCGTTACAGTTAGTCCAAATAGTACAGTTACAGTTATCCACGCCGACAGCAGTCGCGGGGGGTAGGGTTTTTACCGGCGTTTGTCTGTCTGTCTATCTGTCTATCTGTCGGTCTGTTTTCCCGCATGATATATCAAAAAACCGATGCAGTAAGGATCACCAAACCTGACATAGAAATGTTCCACCATGAAGTCCTGGAAATTCATTTATTTTGTGGTCAAAACGTCAAAAAGTCAAAGGTCAAGGTCACGAGACAATAAACGTGTCGACGTGGGTTTTTGCGCTCTAGTAAGTGCTGGCTTCTTCTAGTTCATTAACATTTGGTTATTTATCGTCATTAATTATGTAAGTGTTGTCTCGCTCGCTTATATTTGTGTATTTTGCTTGTTTCCTTTTGTTCTCTTTTCTTTGTTGTTTTTACCAGACATGGTGAATAAAGATTTTTATTATAGTTAATAGTCTGTCACAAGTAGCGTCACTGACTTGTCGTCATCATATTGTCTGCGGCAGAAGTCAAGCGTGGATGCAGGAGTGACGCCAGTCAGGCAGCACGATGAGTCACACGCCGGCTACAGCAACTGTCAACGCAGGCGCGACACAGACGACACAGAAGGGACCCCACGATCGCTCTCATCCTGTCCGCCTGTATGTCGAACGAGTTGCTTCACAGGACATCGAAGATTATCCCGAGTGGGATATCGCCGTGCGTATGCCGCTTTCTTACGTCTTTCTCCTTTCTTGTAAGTATTTTACCGGTTATCTGTTGATTACGTAGTGAGCATGATGTCTGAGAATTGGGATGAATTTCAACGAGTCTTTGCGTTATTGTAGGCCTTGGTGGTATGTGATACAATGTATAGGTCAATGTCTCAGAAGCTGGTGTAAATAGATAAACTACTTTCACAGCGAACTGTTTTCACAGCATGGACGGCATAGTAAAAAGTCGGAGTTGGATCCGAATCTCAAAGTTACCGAATCAACAGTTGAGCAAATAAAATTTACTTAGTTAGGCCTACTCATTGTGTCAGGTCGGGTCATGGGTCAATGTGTTAGAGTTAGACCAGTCCAGTAGTTGGTCGACGTAAGCTTAACCGTGGTATGTTTCATGTATTATTTCGACTGTCTTCACGGACTATGACTCGAACTCTTTAATCTCAAAGAAGCGCCTATGACGATCAGCGAAATTGTTGTGGTTATTGAGGTACAGGTGCTGCTTTATAACGCCGGTCTCATTTTCGGAGGCACCCTCTCCAGTTTTTTCCAGGGGGTAAAAATAGCAAGTCTTACTTTGGCGACTACTTGCAGGTAAGGACACTGAACATTTAATGCGCGGTGATTGAATATCTAACACACTGAACAAAATACGTAAGCAAAACACAACAGCAGTCCACTGCAGTGACAGCATATTTACTTGCATTCGCCAGGTGGCGCCAACCCTGCAAGAACGGGCAACCATCACGGTGTAAAGACCCACGCCGGCACCGGTCTTGTGACTCGTGACCTTGATTCATGACCTTTGCCCAAAAATAAATTGATTTCAAGGACTTATCGTGAAACATTTATATGTCAAGTTTGGTAATTTTAGCTGCATCGGTTTTTGATATATCTCGCGAAAAAAAGACAGACAAGCAAACAAACGGTTGTGAAAACCCTACCCCGCGACTGCCGTCGGCGTGGGTATAAAGACATACCGCAACACTACTGTGCGAGAAAAATAAAGTTTGCTACAAACATTTCATTTCATTTCACTTACATTCAATAGCAGCCTCAAAACCCATGCAGTAGAATACAATGGAAAAACTCATTAACAGTAAAAATTAAAAGTTAAAAGAGAATGTTGCGCCACCGTCTAAAAATAGGTGATCTAACAAGTAGATCAGATCCTAATGCCGCATTAATAAGAACATTGTCCGAAGCATTCATGGATCGCCACAAAGAATACACCAATTTACGAATATTGTCCGCAAACGAAGACACATTTTATATAATGCTGTTGTCGCGAAGAAACCTGTGATGTATGTGACAACACTTAATTATAGTGCGAATCTGTCATTTCGGCTAACTAATGGGGGAGGTTGGTTAACGAAAGAAAATAGGTTAATAACGTTGCTGTAGCTGTACGAGTGACAAAATTGCCACTCAGCTGAGTGGAATAGCGACATGATCACCACGGAAAAATACAGGGAATTCAGCAACGTTCACATACAGGAAGCTAGTTCATTATCATGACTGTCGTCGTCATTGTTGTCATCATCATCATCATCATCATCATCATCATCATCATCATCTTCTTCTTCTTCTTCTTCTTCTTCGTCTTCTTCTTTTTCTTCAGTCGACTGAGACGGACTGATGTACGCACTGTACCGGATGTAGAGATGACATATAATTCCTCCGGTGTTCCGGCGTTTTGCTGTTATCTCAGCGTGCCAGTCAAAAGCAAAATTGTTAATGTCACGAGACTATCTAGTAAACACTCGGGCACAAGCATAGACGGGCGGACGGAGTGAGAGACAAACTAGAGCAAATAGAACAGTAGAGAATAAACGGTACGATCCAGTCACACAACGCACAAGCCTTATATAGCTCTGCCGGATTTAGGTTAACAACGTATAACTGGCTGAATAATATGGGCCTACTATTTCCACTACCACTACAACTAAGCATCTACGACCATCGCGACCTACACGAATAATAACAACAACAAGATTGTAAAGTATGGCGCGCTGTCTGCCTCTCACATCTTTTTTCCAGTGGCAGTTGAGACTGCTGGCACCTGGAACCAGTCCGCCATTGAGCTGATCCAGGAAATTGGCAGACGCATCACTGCAGCCAGGGAAGGCACAAGAGAGACGGTGTTCCTGTTCCAGCGACGGCCCGTTGCTCTCCAAAGGGGGAATGCGGTCGCCTTCCTGGCTACATTTGACGCCGTGTGATACTCAGTCGTGGTCGTTGTTTTTGCTCAGCTTAATTTTCATGCCTGCGGCTTTGTGCTGGTGGGCTTTAAAAAATAATAATAACTGCGGCCGAAACTCTGGGCTCATTGAATGAAGACGCTCGTCTTTTGTTGAGTGATCTTGGTAGGCTAATATCGGCATCGTCTGGTGACTTCCGTGTGGTTTCTTTTTTGCTTCAGCGAATTTCTGTGGTTGTGTAGCTTTTCAACGTTGTTTTGCTGCACAACGGTTTTGTTAAAGACGACCAGCCGGAATAAGTGTCATTTTCACCTTAACTTTCTTTGTAACTTTTTGACTACCTGCGGCTTTGTGCTTGTGGGTCTAAAAATAAACATGATGATAATGACTACAATAATAATAATAATAATAAATCTGTAAAACTGTTTGCATTTGCAGTTTTAACAGTCGTTTCTTCACTATCGTGTTAAGCACTTGTTTATATAAGTACTGTTATCAACGGAAAACTTTTCATACTGCAGTGTCACGATTTCCCAGTGCCATATGCCTGACACGAAACAAATATGTCGGTCCTCCTTATTGTCAGGCCGAAGTGTACGCTGGCCGCGTCACATGCTGCCCAATAGTGGGCAGCATGTGACGTCTGTCATGGTAAGTATGCTGACGAGACAGACGGACAGACGGATGGACTCTTTCCGCTATGGACGCTCAGTTTATCTTTCCTCTTCATAATTACTGGCCCGCCTATACACAGTGTAGGGGGCCAGACTAGTAACGGTCGCTGGCGTTTATCGTCGTCTGTCGTCTGTCGTCGTTATCTGTCTGCGTCTGTAACACTCGTATATTTAACATAACTCACAAGGGGCAGCACGTGGCGGGCCAGTAGTGTTACGTCCCGTTAGGACGACACCTTGTTGTATTTTGTTTGCACATTTATGTATTTTTTATACTATCATATCTTCATGGTGAAACAAAGGTTTTCAATAAACTGTTTAGCCTACGATTCGACTGCGAGATTGTATGACGCGCAGAAGCCGTTGCCGAAACTACCGATACCCGCGCTGTCTGAGACGCTTAGCAAGTACCTGCTATGCATCCGACCTATCGTCTCCAATGATCAATATGAACAGACACGCCAGTTTGTCGAGGAGTTCCAGAAACCTGGAGGAACTGGAGAACAGCTGCAGAAGCGTCTACTGGAATATGCCGAAACCACAGACAATTGGGTTAGCAATACGACAAACGTTTAACGTTTTGTAATGACCATTGTTATTCTCCCCGCAAAAGCGAGGGAGTATGTTTTTACCGGAGATGTCTGTCTGTCAAATTTTGCTTTCGCGGGGAGTTGTACTCTCTCAGAGTACTTTCCATCTAGTTGAAATTTGCAACTGTTGCACAGCGATCGTACGATTGTACGGCGATCGTAGAAATTCTAACGCTCTTTGCTGCTTGAAATTTTTACGGTAATTGTTTAACGCCGCTACTTCAAAAGTACTTAATTTACGAAAAATATTAACTCTTCCACAGGTTGGCAGGAGTACTGTTTTCGCCGCGTTTTTGGCTGCTTGTGCCATGTGTGGACGGAATAACTAAGAAAGTTATGTGGTTGTTTTTATGAAATTTGGAAAATAGGTAGACTATGGATCGGAGAAGAGTTGGTAACATTTACAAAGCTAGGGTTAGGGTAACGGTTAGCGTACCTGATTGGCCAGTAGAAACACTGCACTGATATTATTGTGGCGTGGCGGAATGTATGCGCTTTATTGAGTGCCGTCTAGTTCCTCCTAAAACTGTTTTGACCTTTAAATTACAGCTTTTTGCAACTTCCACCAACGATATAATATTCTGACTTTCTACAGCTTATTCTGATGTATATATGCGCCTATCTCACTTATAACTCATGGTATCGTTAAACTATATACACCTTTCAGTGTCTATAACCAAACGTTTTTATGAGACTAAGGATTTTTAATTAATTTTTCAATAATGTTTAGAGAAAATGTGCACTTATAACGGTTTAACAGCCGTTACCCAGGTATTTCTGAGCGGTTAGCCAGTGATGCCCACAATAATTAATAATTCAAGTATACCTTTGGAAATTATGGTAATTTTTTACACACTGGATGACTTTCCCGTCGCCCAAACAGCACTCAGCAAGATTTTCACACACCACTTTAGTGGTCTGAATAGGGCTATCGGTTGTCTGTGTGTGTGTGTGTGTCCGTCGATGAGTCTGGACAATAACTTTTGAACTAAACGGCCTTTGATCTAGATACTCGGCAGGCTGGTTTATCTTGACCATGTTTAGGTCATAGGTCACGGTCACAGGAGGAAACAAGAGCTCAGCAACTGCTCAGATGGCCGACTGTGGCGTAGCAAGAGCTGAAAACAAATACTGTAGAAAATCAGACTGGAATTTAATACTGTAAATAAGAAACAATAGCTGTGGAATTTTTCGGTCGGATAAAATGTTGCCACAGTTGTCAGTGTGACCTCGAGTGGGGGCATCCTAAATGTCAAGTATAATTTTGTTTATTTTTGGGGGAATGCTACAGAAATGACGTTAGTGTCAGTGAAATGTGCGTTTTTATGACCGATACCTTTGTCAACGTGCGAGCCGTCTTGTATAGGTGTATCGGTTCTGGTTGGAGGATATGTATATGAAAGTGAGACTCGCTCTGCCGATCAACTCCAATCCTGGAATGGTCTTTCCTCGCCAGTACTTCGCGGATCGCAACGAACAGCTCCGGTTAGTCAGTTATAGCGAGCATACAGGCGGTGCAAATGTTCTCTTTATCTTGCTTACTTTACACTATCCACTATTGTGTTTGTAGCTCTCAAAAAGTGGGGGCTATTTTGAGGCTAACATAAATGTAGGGGGCAAAAGACTCGAGGTGTATGCAAGGAGCAGTTTACTGTAGTTAATTTACACGACTTTTTTGGCAGATTTTAGAAAAATAAATAAGCGCAAATATTTTTGTGCTTAGTGTTTGCTAATTATATATGACAGACTTTTAACTAAGCATGTGATCGCTGACATTTTTATATTGCTTAGTGTTTTTGGTCTCTATAGTTGTGATTTTTACGGTTATTAACATGAAGTGATTTTATGTTAATGTAATAGTGAACATCCTGCATTATAGTGGGTTTTTAAAAACAATGAAAATTATAAATGTCTTTCATAATTTTTAATAAAGAATTATGTACTAAACTAACATAATTAGTTAAACTGTAACGCCATATGGCTTTCCATAATAGGTCCTCCTCCGTTTTCCACCCCTGCATTTTCCTCCCGCGTTTTCCACTCCTGTGATTTCCACTCCCCCGATTTTTTAGATCCTCCTTCATTTTCCACATCTGCGTTTTCAGTCCACCCACTATGAGTGACATTGTCTGGGATTTTAGATACGCTGCTCGCTTTGTGTCCGGAATACTCGACTATAAAGTTATAATCGACTCGTATGTATCTTCGCATGAATTTTATTTTAATTAAAGTATCGAACTCTGTGCAATAATTCTAAAACCGACGAAGATTAATGTTTTTCGCTCAGTCTGCTTACTAACGTGGAAACAGGCTGAGACATGAAGCTGCCGAGGCTTGTAATATGGTTTGCAATTGAACGCATTGATATTTGAGTTGTTCGTTTTCCTTATAGGCCAATTTGGAACATTATCCCTTCGCCACACAATTTAAATGCAGAAATAAATATTTGTCGTAATTATAACAGGCGTTAGTGATGATGACAAGTCGTTTATGCTACATTTTCCCATTATTTCTCTTCTTACATGTTGAGTACTGATTAAATAAAATGATGATGAAGGTAGTGAATGAATAGTAGATATTTTATTTCATACTGCTTATTTACATTGTACGATATACATGTATGCTGTTCAATAATTTTAAACAATTAAATAAGTTGTTAAATAAGTTTAACTGAATAAATATTATGCAGAGAGCAAGAAATATTGCACAGTACTAAATTGCGGATGATATTATTGTTTTATATACACCGCAAGAATATCGGTATCGATGTCGTCATGTCATCGTCATGCTTATTTGTTCAAACTTACGAGACAATAACAAGAGCTCAGCAAGTGTTGAAAAAGCGACCGGGTCGAATTACAGTGAATTCAGAGGACACAATAATGCTTATTCACGCCCAGAGGACTAGTCGTTACTAAGGGTGACAGTTTTTGAGGTCGCGTGGCTTTAAAACTAGTCGTAACGAAATTAGTTTGGGTAAAACTGATGGTAATTAATTTCTGGCGATCAGCGCCCCCGGAGAAAACTGATTGCAAGAAGCGACCGGTATACGCCATGGGCGGGTATATACCTGATCGCTAAAAAGCAATAATACAAGAGTAGGAAGCTGGAGAGATTTCTACCACAAAATTTCCGACGTGGGAAAAACCCAGCATCATCACAGACATGGTGTACATGCAGGTGTGGGTTTTTTCCACACTGGAAATTCTGTGGTAGAATTCTCTCCAGCTTTCTACTTACAAGAAACAATACAACAGGAATTTATAACCGGGTTGAAAGCGGTAAACCTATTAAGTTCCATAACTATTCAAACAGAGTAAACACAATAGATATAAAAATAAAAACCGTGATGAGCATTGTCCCAGGACGCTACTACGCATATAAAGTCAAAATCGTTAGCGAAATGCGGTACACTATACGTTTGAATGCAGCATGTACAAATAAAGTAAAGAAAAGTATACGTCGATTTGTATAGCGCATCGTCGTAACTACCTCTAATGCGCACAGACATGGATCACACAGTTTTACCCGCATATACACCATGCCTGCCTTTACTCCCATAGCCGCAGAGCATCGCCGCCCTTTGGCTGATACTCATTTTACCGTCTCACGGAAGGTAGAAGGCTGAGTCGACCTGGGTGGTTAGTTACATACCGAAACAAGAAATGCGTTCTGTGGAACATGGTATCTGCCCCATAGCCGAGTTGACAAGTCCATGACTGAATTGTGCGCATAGTAACAGAATACCGTATGCTCTATTCTGTTGATGTCATGATGTACACGTATTGCTTAAAAATATTAAGTGAATACTGAAAAGTCACTAGGTTGATTTTAACTTGATGCCCGTTGCCGTGGATTTTGGAAATTTCAAATTTTTAATTTTGTTACTAGGTTGCTCAAACCGTTGCTGAGATATCGTAATTTTTAGGGTGCCGCCATCTTGGATTTCTTTAGATCTCAAATTTGTAACGGACCAAACGGTCGCGAAGGCCGAACTGCGTCACCGTGCCAAATTTTGTTTAAATCACTGAAACTGTGGCCCAGATATGGCGATTTTTCGATTTTTCAAGATGGCGGCCGCCGCCATCTTGGATTTGTAAAATTTTAAATATTTAACGTTCGGGACGGTCAAGAGGCTCGAAATGCACCATCTTGCCAAATTTCGCCATAATCGGTCAATCCGCGGACGAGATATGGCGATTTTTCGATTTTTCAAGACGGCGGCTGCCGCCATCTTGGATTTTTGAAATTTCATTCAAATTTTTAACGGTTGGAACGGTTAAAAGGGTCAAACTGCATCATCGTGCCAAATTTCGTCGAAATCGCTCAAACCGGGGCTGAGATATGACTATTTTTCGATTTTCAAGATGGCGGCCGTCCGCCATCTTGGATTTGTAACGCGTGTGTGGGGACCACCGGCGAAGGGCATTTGGTGGTCTTTATCACTGTGCAAAATTTGGCTGGAATCAATGCTGTAGTTTTGATAATATGCGCG
>Ga0209780_1001388_pt1 | contig 15828 bp, 6 predicted proteins | sample WorMetexBAHAMAS2_FD_187384 | JGI IMG/M metagenome (GOLD analysis project Ga0209780, IMG submission 187384) | Marine gutless worms symbiont microbial communities from Max Planck institute for Marine Microbiology, Germany - Inanidrilus exumae... | ecosystem: Host-associated > Annelida > Digestive... | reverse complement strand
CGAATGATGGACAAATTCATTTAGTTCAATTAACATAATTTTGATGTATGATTTGTAGAAGTGTCCATTTGAGGCAATTTCCATCATAAACTTGCCGTCGAATCTTGAGAAAGATACAACACATCGATACTCTGCCAACTCTTTCAAACTCCACCGGTTGCCGACGCCGCGGCCCGGAGAGGTTCTTGGTCTTGTGGGAACAAATGGCATTGGAAAGTCAACAGCACTGAAGATACTTGCTGGAAAGCAGAAGCCAAATTTAGGCCGCTTTAAGGTAAGGAAATATTGTTTTATGACATGCGACATGAGACTGTCTACTAAAGCAGCAGCTCGGGCTGAATAAATTGTAGACATGCGTGAACTTTGGATTAGTGGCTATCATCCAGATGAACCTTGGTTAGCAAGTTGCTTCTTTAGTCATGATGGCGACTGATGTAAATATTTATGCAGCTGAATGCCCTTCCTGGTGACACCAAGAAGAATCAGTTACCAGACCTCATCATTTCTTGATCCACTGACTTCTCCAGGAAGCATGTCACTCCCCAAATTGGCTGAGTACCCGATAGGACATTTGTGCACTAATTCAAAATTGTAATTGTTAAAATGTTACTTATGAGCACTCACTAGAAATTATGTTTTTCTTGTTTGCTCAGAAGAATTTATCATATTGCCAGCTAATTTATATGCTATCTACCTTCACAAATGTTTGCAGCTGGAATGTTATGTAGTTGCTCTTTTCGTAAATGTTTAACAGGATCCACCAGATTGGTCGGAAATTCTAACACATTTCCGTGGCTCTGAGCTGCAGAACTACTTCACAAAGATTTTGGAGGATGATCTAAAGGCTGTAATTAAACCACAGTATGTCGACCAAATCCCAAAAGCTGTCAAGGTTCGTATAGTGGCGTTTCAGTGCTGTGTGGTTATTTGTGGGTGATGTTGTCAAATCTACTAAGGTCCAGTTGCAACAAACTTTGCTAACTTTTCCACAGATTAACTCAGCAGTATGACAAGATGGGTCACATGACACATCGGCCAATAGTAGTGTCAGAAAGTGGGTTAGTAAATCAGTGGTTAATTTCAGTAACCAGGTCTTCACTAAGTATTTGAGCCTGGAACTCTGTTTGAAATTGTTTGTTCCTTGTTTAGAGAAATTGTGTCCAGGTCTTCATTGAGGCATTGTGGATTTGTGTCTATATTAAGCCTTTGGCTTCTTGGTCATTGGCCTTCATTACTACTAGAGATGTTAAACTCAAATTTTTTCCATAATCGATGATTGGTTTCTAATAATCGATTTTTAATCGATGATCTATTTCAACGGAAGTCCAAATCTGTCGCCGCCGCCGTCAACTCAATACGCCGCAAGTCCCCGAGCACCCGCCCGCCGATGAGCGTGCGGGGACACGACGCACGGCAAAAAAATGGAAATCCTCCACGACGTCCCACCGGCCCGGCCCCCCGCCCGCCGGCGATAACGCCGTACCAGGCCCGAGACGCGTGAGAGGGAGGGGGCGGCCGGACGACGGTGAGACCATTTAGCGTGCAACGGAGGGAGAAATGCGTACCATCAAAGCGGTCGCACGTCGCTTGCCAGCAGCAGCCATAGTCCGCGTCGAGGACTCACCTTGGTTCACAATGACATGTTGCCAGCACTCGCTCCCCTCCACCGCACTTATATGCTCGCATAAATGCAACCGTTCCCCTTATATGCGCCGTTCCAACGCCGAGCGTATACGACCGGATTGCTCACTACCGCCCACCCACCGTCCCAAGATGGAACGCAATGCCCGCCCGACGAACGAACGAACGACGGGCAAAGTCCGATGGGCATTAAATGCTGAGCCAGCCGACTGGTTCCGCTCGCAGGCCGCCTACATCACCGAACCAACATCGCCATTGCAGTGTTTTTAGTGGTCTTTCTGGTCGTTGTTTCCTGAGAACTGCCCAACACTTCCGCAACGTCATTTGATCCCTGTATGAATGCATGGCGAGATCAGTCGACGACACCGCTTGCCCATCCCCGCACGTTCGCTTCCCCACTCGCAAACAGCAGGACTGCCGGGACAGCAGGGACAGTCTAGGCACTGTACTTAGTGAGACCGTCACGATGGTCTCACTTAGTGCACCCCCTACCGTCGCATGCAGTGAGCAATTAGCGCATTCCAGGACAACCGGAACGATCTTGAAGCCGCGACATACGCCGACATCCACCTTTTTCTAATTAACAGGTCTAGCTTTGACACTGACCGATATTCGCCACCACCACCCGCCACCATGGTGGCATGTAAAAAAACACCGCCACTGACAGAGTCGGAAATTCCTGCCATCGTAACAACACTAATTACTACATGCACGTTGGACAAATATATGGTAGCATTGTAATATAACTTACTTGCATGCTTGAAATGTTATCTTCTTTCTTGTAAGTTTGCAGTTATAATGTTGGCAAGATGCAGCCATACCTCTGAATGCATATGTAGTTGACACATTTCTCTATTCGTCGGCATGTCATGCTGAATATTTGAGGTTTGATGTGATTGGTAGCTGAATACTATAGGATGTGGTGTTCAGTGATTTTAACAACTAGTCTTCGACGTCAGCATGTGTTATCTGTGCGTTTGTTTGTTTGCTAAATTACGTTACAAGCAGGAGAGTGACAGCACTAGTAACAAGTGGTCGAATAATTTTGACAAAAGGTCGCATCGTATACTGTGCCGTTATTGACAATTGAATGATCAGTTTTGCTGCATACACTGCAGCAGCAGCAGAGACCCCGATGCTTTTCAGTGGGCCGAACATCCCTTAAAAATTGCCCCTTCCCATGGGGGATCTCTATCCCATCTAATACATAGTTTCTTGAGCCCATGAGTCAGCTGTCCAAATAGCATCTTGATTGGTTCAGCCATTTTTACACAGTAAAACTGTGTGACCAGCACAGACAGACCACACTACCACGTAAGTGTCTGTCAAAATATTGTTGGCTTATTGAGCATGATGTTGATCACATTTGATTACATGCAGCTCATGAGAACTTGCTGGGGAAGAATTAACTGTACCGAGAAACTGGTTCCTTTTCAGGTAAGCATGCAATCTGTGTGTTGCTGACAGGGAACGTTGCAGCAGTTACTGGACAAGAAAGATGACACGAATAGCCAGGATGAAGTGTGCACATCGCTTGGTGAATTGGAGTTTTTTGTGTCTCATTAGTGGGTTTCACGTATTAATTCTGACTTTGGCATAATGATGTTAACTGTTATTGTTGTCTAATGTTGTAGTGTGTGATTGCTTAAACAGCTATAGAAGATACTATGTTATATAACTTGAAATGTAGTGGTTTACAAACGTGTTTTGCCACCAGACATTTTGTAGTGCAGTATTTACCATACCACCGAGGAGTACAACTGTGTAAATGACCGATTGGTTGTGTGCAATAAACCAAACCTAGCGGTATAACAACCCACTGTGCGGGATCTCAGTGTATGTAACAAGTGTTATGCTGATGATGTAAACTGCTTGCTCATGTGTTAGATTTGCATGGTATCAAGACACGCAACATTGACGATCTGTCTGGCGGTGAACTGCAGAGATTTGCTATAGCCATTGTCTGCATTCAGAGAGCTGATGTGTGAGTTTGAATTTCATTAACTGTCACTGTCGGCTGTCATAGAAATGACTCAGTACTTTAACTTGATACAGAGGGTCCTGTGGACTCTGAATTAATTGATCTGTATCATAACATGTGCTGCATGCTGTATAAATATATTTAATATGCCCAGTGCGTATTATCCACATATGCCTGTAGGCAGGGTGTGGATATATCGTTTACTGTTTGTTTGTTTGTTTGTAAGTTTGTGTTTGTTTGTTTGTACGGTTACGGATTTTTCTGCCGACGATAAAGCTATTGGCGTCAAATTTTTCTGGGCAGTTCATTGGCACCAAAGGCAGGGAATCACACATTTTGGGGGAACTTTGCTCCCCCAGAAGCCCAAAATCGGACGAATCAGCCAGCACGTGGGCCATGCGCACTGGGCCGCAGGCCACGAGGGTGTGGCCAGTGGCCCGTGCACGGGCCAATTTGTCCAGCACGTGGGCCATGCCTACTCACATGTAAACATTACCGTAGAGATACGCTGACCTAAATGTCATGCTAGAGATGTGTCGTTCGTGGAATATCGCGTGGTGTGTGGACCTAGGATCGGCATGTGTGGATAGAGGTCAGTCTCCACTGACTTACTTGTTAAGCAATTTTGTTTAAACACATTTTGATGAAATTGATACATGTGTGTGAATTATATGCAGATTTATGTTTGACGAGCCTTCGAGTTACCTGGATGTGAAGCAGAGGTTGCGTGCTGCCATGGCAATCCGCAATCTTCTCGCAGCCAATAAATACATCATAGTCGTGGAGCATGATCTGTCAGTTCTGGACTACATGTCAGATTTCATCTGTTGTCTCTATGGTGTGCCTGGTGCATATGGTGTTGTTACCATGCCATTCAGCGTGCGTGAAGGTACGTTGGCCATAAACTCACCTCACTGTTTTGTTGTTGTTTTTTTGACAGACGATTGCTTTTACACACTCCTTCTTGAATTCTGTTTAACAGGCCAGTTTTTGCTATGGTGGTTATGTGGTTTCCGTCCTCAGTTATGTGTAAACCGTTGATTACTGATTGTTGATTGGTTGATCGGGTCCTGATGCTGGAGAGCCAGTGTACAGGATGTTGCGTCCTTTCCATCAGTGGTGAGTAGTTCAAGAAAGGATGGGGTACAGTGGGTGATTATTCCTGGTTGGAGTCAATGATTTGAGTTCCATTCAGTATTTGACACTGCTGACTGAAGGACATGCTGCTCTGTTATTTTCCCCAAAGCTTCTCTGCATGTCTTGTTTACTGGCTGTGGTTAATAAGTTACTTTTTTATTACTAATATTATGTTTGTAAATAAGGATTTGCTCACTGTGATAAACTGACAAATTTAATTAACAGCAGTTTACAAATTTTCTTGTCTTTTGCTATAATTCTTTTAATTTGTAAACTTTTGTATTACGATTATAGACAATAATAAAAAGTTTTAATTTTTCGTTGCGGGGGCTGCTTTACTGGCTAGTAAAAAGTGATATTGGCAGGTAATGCTAATATTATTAACTGGTTTTTTATTACTGTCGACTTCTTGGTGTAGCCTATGATTAAAATCCAATGCTGTTCACATTCTGAACACCAGTGTTGATTACATTTGAATATGAGGCTACGCATACCAGCAGATTGTTGAATGGTTTAAAGAATTTGCCTTGTCTGAATTGTTTTGTTGTGGTTAATAGATATCGGCTTAAGTCTGTTTTACTTTATTGTAACTTTGCCTTGTCTGAATTGTTTTATTGTGGATAATAGATATCGGCTTAAGTCTGTTTTACTTTATTGTAAGTATTACTGTTCTGTATTTGTATTTTTAAGGTATTAACATCTTCCTGGATGGTTTTGTTCCAACGGAAAATCTGCGATTTCGAGAGACATCACTGATCTTCAAGGTGTCCGAGACTGCTACGGAAGAAGACATAAAACGACTTTGCTGCTATGAATATCCAAAGATGAGTAAACAGCTTGGTAGGTCAATAAATGATGTCACATTTGCACAGTACTGTGGTGTTGTCGGTCTTATTTTGACTACTATATTGTCGGGTCACGTGAGTTGAAGGCTACAGGGAGTGTTGTTACTGGCCCGCCTACACATAGTGTCGGCGGGCCAATATTGTTTTGATTGCTAGCGTCTCTCGTCGTCTGTAACACTCCACGGCGGCACAACGTAACTCACCAGAGGGCAGCATGCGACGGCAGGCCAGTAGTGTTACAACCTACAAGTCTGGCTATGTTTCCCCAGTAGTTTTTCACACTGAACGTCATGCATATGGCTGTTTTTTTTCTGGTTACAGGTGACTTCAAGCTGGATATTGAAGCAGGTGAATTTACGGATTCGGAGATCATTGTCATGCTTGGTGAGAACGGAACTGGAAAGACCACGTTCATTCGGATGTTGGCCGGACGTCTAGAGCCCGACGGTGGAAGTGAGTGTTCTCTGTTAAACTGAAGTTTTTTTCCAACAAAAACTTGTTATTTGAAATATATTTTACGTTTGTTAATAACTTTTATTTAGAGCAGCAGTGGAGCAGTATTTTTTATTCTGTCCTCAATAGACAAAATTGATTGATTGAGTTAAGATTTTACATCCCGTTCATCACAGAATAGGTCATTTTGGTGACATTCTTCCCAGCCATTCTGTTGGCTTGGTACTGAAGAAACTAAACACAACAACAAAAACAAGCAACACAGGAATAAAATGATCTAACCCAACAAAAAAAACGCACAAAGTACTAAACTTGAACAAACACTTAGTAATGAAACCCAAACCTAATACAACATGCAAAATTTAAGAACTGTTTACTTGTGTATATGTATCATTGTGCATACCTGTCGTACACAATACAGCACAGAATAATTGTGATATTTTCCCTCCTAACTGCCAGACAATCATCATAGCTCTGAAGCTGTCTATTCAAGGGGAGGGGGTCATTAGATGAGAAATTAGACTAATTTGATTGCCATTTCCTGATGAAACAGTGTTTGCTGGTTGTCCCATTAGTTGGTGATTAGAACTGATCCCTTCATTCACTAAGTGACATGGAAAGTACACATAGACTCTCCAGTGACAGTACACCACAATGCACACAGCATTTTATTTATCGGAAAAATATTATTTTTCATTAACTGATATAGAAATTTTACTATGACAGTAATTTTACATTCTGGCAACAGTGAAGAATCGGTGCGCTTATAGATACATGTGGGACAAGTTCACATTAGAATGTAATTCCATAGGTGTACTGTACTCATCGTTGGATAGGTTGAAGTTAGTATTTAGCAAGTGTTGTGTCTGTGATAGCAAAAGCTCCATACCTCAACGTAAGCTACAAGCCACAGAAGATTAGTCCGAAGTCTCAGGGCACGGTACGGCAGCTGCTGCATGAGCGCATCCGTGATGCATACATACACCCACAGTTCATCACTGACGTCATCAAGCCACTGCAAGTTGAACAACTCTTTGATCAGGAGGTCTTTAATACTTGCTGTTTTGTGACAATAGGTGTACCTCTCACACAGTATGTGGAAAACTAGTGAAATAACAGTTGTTGGTTGTTGGCAATTGTCTTTTTACAGTGGCGCTTGCATGTGCCGTGCATTATGGGATATGTTGTCGTTTGGTGATTTTCTTTCATTGATTTCTGGAATGGCATCTGGCTAACCACAAATTTACCCGAAAATGGCTGTTAAATCAGTTTTGTATGTGTGTGTAAGTTTATTGTGCTATATTGTGCTGCCTTTTGGCATACTGTTATTCTATAGTTGTATATTAAATAAAATAAGTTTTGTAAATGGTATTGGTCTACTGTGAGCTGGGCCAACTAGGCATTACAGAGTTGGATGAGGTAAAATGGCATTAAGAAGCATACCTTGAGGTGGGACTTAGAAGTTGAATAATTTTAAAGATGATATGCAATGATTTTTTGGTTGTTAAAGTAAATTGCCCATAGTATGTCTTTAATGTAAGCAAATCTATTTGAATATTAAGGAACATCAAAAAATTAGGAAATTTTAGAAAAAGTGCCAGAAAGTGCACACCCGATGATTTGTTTACTATTGCAAGTAATGACGTCATACCAAGAAAACAAACAAGGGAACAGGATATTGGAGTGTTGAGTAAGACATTACACAACACATAAGCATAACGACGTAGAAATAGGTTCTTAAAACATAAACTGGTAAAATAAATAACTTCTTATCTTATCTCAATAACGCATAACAATGCAAACAAAACTAAAGTGTATCCTGGTATGACGTCACACATGACGGAAACAGCCGAAGAATAACTATACCAAAAAGACCAATAAACTTGTACTTTTTAGCATTTTGCGGAATAATTTATCAAAATTTGTTACATAGACTGGTTTATATTGCAGTAAGCAGCTAGAAACTAATTTTAATGAATTTGGTTAAAAAAATCGTTGCATATCACCGTTAAAGTTGATTCCAGATAATCAGAACAGCAGCAAAGAAAGTTAACACACAGTTGATGACAGATGTTGGCAGAGTTGCCGTTGGCCTGAAAAGTCCTGAAATTTAGCATCTAATTTTTCAGAGTCTTGTAACATCCTGAAGTTGCTGTAAATTTGTGAAAATTGAGCTGAGAAGTCCAGAAGAACTCTTATTGTCTGTACCTGAGCATCTAGAAGCAGCACACCTCTGACTATGTATGATTGCTGATGAGATGTTGCATACAGTATCATCACAAATTATTGTGAAATACTTCTCAGTGTCAGTAGTTCAAATGGTACAAGATATGTTGGTTTGAACTCTGTTGTGCAGTGTTGCATTTCTGCCGGCAAAAACCTTTCTGCCAGACTTGAGGTCTAAACGGGTTTAAGTTGGAAAAAAAACAAAATACTACTGGTAGTACAGTGGTACCTAATGTCACGGGTTAACAAGATTTCATGATTATCTTGCAAGATAAACTCAGTAACCCACCTGTGCATCTCAGTCTTACCAGCGGTTATTTAAAATATGTGTCAACTCAAATGAAAACTATATACCTGTGAGGCCAAGTAAAATGACGTAGTTGAACATTGCACTTAAAAAACAAAAGTGTAACAGCTGTTTTGACTACTTAAAATATGTCTACATTAATCCTCGCTAAATACGGAACAAATATAGTCCGTTTTGAGTCTGTATTGTGAAAAGTGAGTTTCATTTATTGCATTGCTGCAGTAGATAAAGGTAAAGACTTCCCATACTCATTACCGAGCGTTGGGCCCGGAGATGATCCCGGTGTACAGGCAGTCAGCCCGCAGGTGACTGTAAGTCATCCACTCAGCGGTAGGCTGCCATTACTTTCAACCAGGCCTGTGATTACCTTCCCAGCTGCTGAGCATCACCGCCCCTTGGCCGGTACCAAGTTATACTGCTTGGTGAGAGGCACATAGGTGTGAACAACTTGCCCAAGGTTGTTACGCAGCTTAGCCCTGAGCAGGATTTGGACCCAGGACCTGTTGATCGCAAGTCCAACGCTCTACCCGTTGCGGCACCACGCCACCTACTGCAGTAGATATGTTTTAGTAAAAACTTGCAGAAAACTGCTCCTGCTGGAATGGTTTAAACCCCACACAGTTTAAACTGTGATTTATACTGCTGATGGCAGAAACTTGCCAACCCTGCTATTATGACTGCCTGTGTTCAACTAAAAGTATTGAAGATAAAACTTGTCGTAAATGTGTTAGATCAGTGACCATTTGTACCAGTAACAACTACCTGAAATTTTTTAATGGAAAGCCATGAAAGTGATACCTGCTGTATGACTGTCTGGCTGGCTGTGGCAGGTACTGAACTTGTCCGGTGGTGAACTGCAGCGTGTGGCACTGACGTTGTGTCTTGGCAAGCCAGCCGATGTCTATCTCATTGATGAGCCGTCGGCATACCTCGACTCTGAGCAGCGTCTTCACGCTGCCAAGGTCATCAAAAGGTCAGCAGTGCACTTGCTGCATAGTACCTCCGAGGGACAGAAGTCCTCGTAGAAATGACTGTCTGTTTTCTAGCCAGTTGTTCTATAGTCGGTTTAGTCGTTGAAATTTTCGTGGTGTTTATTAGTTGGTAGACAATGAGGCAGCGATCTTTAAGACAGCTTAGCCACATACTGACAATATATACATATTACAGTCAATCTTGACGTAAATAATCTCGACATAAATACTATTTTTACATGGATATTGATCAACTGTTTAATCTCTCAACTTGCAAAGAATTACAGATTCTACAAAAATATCAATATATGTGATAAATTACAGTTCTATGGATGCCTTATAATATACAGTAAAGGGGCACTTATGCCATCAGTCCACGTAAATTATTTCTGCTACTGAGAGTAGCAAAAACGTAGGTGCTGAGAGAATATATCTCTGTCGCTTTGAATATGCCATTTTATTCCAACAATACGCAGTTCAGTAGTAGTTGATATTGATATGTGGTGCATTTTTTGACTTCTGGCAACCATCACATTGGTTGATTTGTATCGATGTATTACTGATAAAGTAAGCATGAATCGATTTTCATTTGGTGTATGAGCCATAATTATTTACGTATGAACATTGTTAATAATCTCCTGAGTATGTCTGTCTATGCAGGTTTATTCTGCATGCTAAGAAGACTGCTTTCGTTGTTGAGCACGATTTCATCATGGCCACGTATCTTGCTGACCGTGTTATTATGTTTGAGGGAAAGCCATCTGTTGAAACAGTCGCAAATGAGTAAGTAGACTGTAGAAGTCATTGCCATGTATATCATATATATTTTCATACAGCCATGGCACAGTGATGAAGGTGACGGATGCTCACCAAATTCATTGCAATATTTAAGTCATGAGAAGTGCAATGAAGGACGTCTGAGAGAATTGTTCTGTTGCATGAAAATAATGCCACTCATCATTTGGCTCATTGAAGTCCTCAAATCTGGGGAGTGTATAAAGTGTGCCTAGTCATAGTGCTTCTGCAAAGAATATTTATTATTCCTGTGCTTGCTGTCCAACATCTTAACAATTTACCATTATTTAGTTATGCAGTGGGGTGGTTGTAGTAATTGAAATTGCATTGCAAATGAACGATTACTAAGCATAACAAGGTGTCGCCCTAACAGGATGTAGCACTACTGGTCCGCCGTCCATGCTGCCCCCTGGTGAGTTACGTTGCATATGCGAGTGTTACAGATGCCGACAGACGATGCCAGATGCCAGCGACCGTTACTAGTCTTGCCCCCGTACACTTTGGGCGGGCCAGTAATAATGTTATATTCATTGTTGTTATACTTTTGCCATGGTTATCAGGCGAAATATAAATGAGTAAAATGTATACATATTTTGTGAGAAGTTGACCGATAGACGTGGCTGATGAAGGCAGAAGATGAAGTGGAGTTTGATAGAACTGAAACGAGCATGATCAGACAGAAAGAAAAATACTGAGAGAAGTGTTGGGATTGGAACCATTGAGGCTGTTGATAAGGAAAGGTAGACTCGGTTGGTTTGGACATGATGAATGTAGAGATGATATAAATGATTGGATAAGATTTTGAACAGTAATGATAAAGGCCCAAGGTAGCCATGGTTGCATGGTGTTAAGCAGGATATGAAAAGTCCTGGTATGTCCTGAGAGGATGCACGTTTGGAACAAGTGAAGGACGACAATTAAGGCAGCAACAGGTAAACCCAGGTATGCCTGTAAAATAGCAGTTAAACACTGTTGTGTGAGTGGCATATAGTGGTTCATTATGAGTTCATATCGTGTGCACGTAGCTGATTTTGTGATGTAATCAATGAGTGTAATTGCTGTGTGTGTTTGACATACGTTTTGTTTGTATTTAGGCCTCAGAATCTTCTTGTTGGAATGAACAAGTTTCTGGAATCGCTTGATATCACATTCCGACGGGATCCAAACAACTTCCGACCACGAATCAACAAGCTTCACTCAGTCAAGGTTTGTCGTGCACTTGGTCATTCAAGGTGATTGTTTCTGAAAGTGCATTAGGGCTTCATAGTTTTAGGGTGGCACATTAATCGTCACTAAAGATGACTTCAGCATTGAAGATAAGCAAATTACTAAACTGCAAAATGATGGATTTTTGTGGAAATCCTAGGAATCTATCTAGGAGTGACCTTTGTGCTAAATGTCGAATAAGTAATAGGAGTGCTGTGGCTTTATTTGGTCGTCAGAGCTAAGGGTTTTCAGAGCTGTCGGATGCTCCACCTACTGTCTAGTTTATGCTGAATAACTAAAAGTTTGCATCTATACTACAAAATTGCTCTGTCACACGTAACATCGCCATTGGTCGATCGATCACGGTGAACAGTCGTCACAGCGGCCACACGACAGTGGAGTTAGGGGGACGAGGGGGAGTGGTGGCATCCCATGCACTGAGCTCACGGGCCGACAGCCATATTGACCGCTGGCACATTCATGGCTGTACGCAGTGGTGGCGGCTAAGGGGCTCAAGCCGTGACATTGCAAAGCGGTGTGTTAGCTTGTTTACCTAAAATCTAAAAGCAACTGCATTGCACCAACTCACAGATTGCTATGCACTGACTAACACTTTTAACCATTCATGGTGTCTCCACTATAAAAATGTCAGATTGCACAATAAATTGAAAAGGTGTCAGAAATTTTAGATTTTCTCAGGCCCTATGTGGGACCAGGGCAATCCCCCCTTATCACTGCATTTCTCCACTTTTCCATCTTCTACTCTATTTTTTTAGTATTTTTTACTTTTCTTTTTGTACTCGCTTAATCTATTTTCTTGCTTTTCCATCCATTCCCATTCTGCCAGAATCGTCTCACTTCGTTTCCAGGCCGGATGTTGTAGGAAGCGACTAAACCTATTTTTGTTGTAGATTTTGTGTTATATATATTTTTAGTTAAGGATGCATGCTTGTTTTTGTCGTATCTGATTTAGTTTTGTCTTGTGGTGTGATACTTGTCTCCCCCTGTTGTAGGCGCTAGCATAATAATTTAAATGAGCCTCTCAATCCCTTTCTCTTTTTGGGTGGCTGCTGAACAAAAGGGCAGCCATGCTTGAGGTTAATATATCGCTGGACTTTTTTCACTGGGTAGGGATAGCTCTCCACCCCTGACCTTTCGTCTCTGATATAGCCATATCTGTGCTGAAAAGGTACATTAAATTCCAACTAACTAGATTTTCTCAAATTTCTGTGGAATTAGTAGTCTTCAGTTTTTGTAGGTGATATTACTGTGAGTCGTCAATCTTTGCTGCACAATTTTCCACCGCTTTTTATGCCACTAAATGGCTTTACAGTTAATGTAAACATGTGGTTGTATTGTCAGGACGTTGAGCAGAAGAAGAGTGGGAACTTCTTCTTCTTAGAAGATTGACGACTCACAGTCGTCAGAGCATGATCAACTGGCTATGCAGTCTGCTTCATGTTGAGAGCTACTTAACTTTCGTGTTGCTGGCATCCAGAGTTCTGTGAAATGTCATCCTTGGAAAGCTGCTTCTGCAAATGTTCCACATTGAGATAGTGAGATAATGTGAAACATTGGGGGAAAATAACCGTGTATTGTGCTTTATTTATTGTTATACTGTTGGAATAACCTTGTTAATTAGACATTTCATGTACACACAACACACACCAGTTTGATTTCCTGTTGTCTTCACGATCCTCATGCAAAATTTTGTGCGGTTAGATGACACCAGAATAACTCGCCGGACTGCATCCCGGCAGACTCCTCGTGGAAGTTTCGTTGCTGGCGTGTGCCAATACATATTTTTTATAGATAACTGAACGAAATATTTCGAACATTCACGTTTCGTTAGTCACAACAGTCATTTCAGCTTGGTAAGAATAATAGATTTGTGATGCTGTCCATATACTTGTGGTTTGACGTTGATGAAGCTATAGATTAAGAATGATGTCTTTATCTGTTACAAAAATACTTAATGCAGAAAGCCAGTCTGTTAAGATATATCATCCATACTTCATAAATGCACAAAAATATGTCAAGAGTACACATCAATAGATAATCTGTCAGCTTTTTACCACATGTTAAGTGTATCTCGTACACGGTGGGCTGCAAGCATATCTGATCAGTAAACCACCTATACACCGCAGTTGATATTCTATTTGTGTATACGTACATAGATCTAAGAGTCATAACGTTAGAACAGTGGATTTTTAGAACACTCCAGTGTTTTGACAACTTCCAGGAGGGTGTCAAAGGTCAACTTCTGGGTTGAGTACTGGCATCTTGGACAAAAGTTAATAACACTTTACGGAAGGGATATAAATTCTGCCACTCTGTTGGGCCAAAAAGCTTTCAGCTTCATTAAGTCTTTGGTTCTGACCAGGTCTCTGCTCTTGAACTTTGCTGAGGCTATAATTCACATCCCAGTTATAAGGTTGCGCTTGGCCCGTACCCTTCCCCACGCTCAGGCAATGTCCAAACCGTCATTCATTTGTATAAATTGTATTGATTAGTTACATATGTACAGAGATACTGCCATCTGGTATACAGTTAGTCGCATGTTGTGGTGGGCACATTTTGTACAAAGCAGTCGGTTAGGCGTATAAACTCACTACATCACGTAGTACAGCACAACGCTAATATTCACACTATTTTCAGGATAGTCAGCGTTGTTAACGAAGCGTCTACGATCATTAAAGTACAGTGATGTTAGTCGAGGCCAAATGCCAAAATTTTAGCCATGCCGCCAGTCTGGCCTTGAGGCCTTGGCCGATTTTAACTCGTGTTCCCAAAATGGCTATACTCCTCCAGGGATTTGATGCTAGGCTCGCTAACTGACCATTTTTAGTTTGACTTTTGGGCACTCCGGCGCTTAAGGTTCACCACCAGAGTGCCCGAAAGTAATGGTCGGTTAGCCAGCCTGGCATCGAATCACAGGATTAGTGTAGCTGTTTTGAGAACACGAGTTACAATAGGTTAATATATCTAGTAAATTCCGGCCATGGATTTTCTGGAATAGTATCTTGAATAACAAACGGACACTCTACAACAAATGTCGTGAGTATGCGGAACACGTGGCTAAATGGATGTCGTGGTCACAGGTCACACCTACTACGAGGCCGCTGGAAGCAGTTTTTGCCGCGCCCGACATTGCAGTAGCAAACGCAGCGCAGGCGCGATGCCAGCGACCACATGCGTAGAATGCGAGCTCGAAGACGCCTGTCAGACCACACAAGTAGGGGCGGAATGACGGCGGCCGTTAGCGTCATCAGCGCGGCCGCGGCAAGGGAGAGGTTGTAGCCGATGTAGCGACTGCTCGTGAAACCGTTCCAGACGCTGACGCCGGCGTACGGAAGAGACAGTGCGGCGCAGAGCATCAGCGCGACGCAGGTGCGACGGGCTCGCTCCATCTCGCGTCTGACGCGTCGCAGCTGGCCGTCATCCGTCGACCATTCGTTCTCGGCGTCGAATGCCGCCATCGAAGATCGTTCCTCGCTGACCGCGGCGTCCTGGTTCGCCGCCGTCCCCGACGTGGTCCAGATCTGTCCCTTGCCGCTGTCGTCGTCGTCTTCGTCGGTGTTGGTCGAGCACGGCTCGCGGTCCTCGTCGACGTTGAGGCCCGAAACGATGATCGACGGTGGGTCGAGCGGCAGCGACGACACGTGCTCCACTGCGTTGTGACATCTGCGCAGTTCTGCGCGACGCTTCGAAATCGACGCCACACCTCTGTCGACCGCCGTAGCTGTCACATGTTCTTGCCGTGTGAACTCAGAACCACGTGCGGTGTTTCCAGACTGGTCTGTGTCATCCTCATTGCCGTCATGGTTGCCAGTCTTGTGGTTCCTCTCCTTATCTGCGTCGCTGTTTTTCTTCTCAGTTACGTTTGTTTCGTGACGATTTGCCCGACTACAGCTGTCCACGTTTTCACTCTCTGGTTTCTCATCGTGGTGGATTTCGCCGGACTGCTTCGTGGTTGCTTCGTCGTCGACCTCCACGTCCTTGTCTGCCGTTTCCTGGTCCGTCGTCTCCACCTCGGCAATGATGCACGGCAAGGTGGGGCGGACGGCGACCGGGCTGCCGCTACGGCGCGCCGTATTACACGGGGAACTCCTGAGCGCACCTTGCAGCTCGGCGAACTGGTAGCTGCCGGAGAGTCCGGCCACCGCCGCCTTCGGGTTCTCGAGCTGGTTGGCCAGCGCCGTGATGTCGACCGACCACTTGCGCACGTAGTGGTACTCGGGGGTCGTGGCGCCGCTGCCGCTGCCC
>Ga0209780_1001387_pt1 | contig 15833 bp, 9 predicted proteins | sample WorMetexBAHAMAS2_FD_187384 | JGI IMG/M metagenome (GOLD analysis project Ga0209780, IMG submission 187384) | Marine gutless worms symbiont microbial communities from Max Planck institute for Marine Microbiology, Germany - Inanidrilus exumae... | ecosystem: Host-associated > Annelida > Digestive... | reverse complement strand
CTCCCAAAATCCCTTAACCAATTTAATTGGCGATTCAAATATTATACTACGTCCGCCCAGGAGTGCAGTGGATGTGCAAAATTTGGTGGAAATCGATTGAGCCGTTATGAATCCGTCATGCGTAAAACGACGTTTCTTGTGGATTTTCGTTTTTCGTCTGGACTACAGGTCACATTCGGGCACTAATTTAACGCATCATGAAATTTTGAACTTTTGAAAATCAAATATGGGCGGACGGCCGCCATTTAAAAAACCGAAATATCCCCAGAAAGGATTGTCCGATCGGCACCAAATTTGGCGCTGTGCTGCATATGGACCCTCAGAACTTGACAAATAGTTGAAATTTTATAAACATTCAAAAAACAATGTGGAGGACGGCGGTTATCTTGAAAAATCAAAAAATGCTTAGTGACTAACTAAATCCCAAAATTGCCTTTAGAAGTTTTAGACGTGTGATTTGGCTTCTAACACCATAACTGCTATGTTTTTGCATTTAGTATAAAAACAAACCAACAAAAGTGTAGAAAAGTACTGTACATGCGACCAAGTGAAAGAAAAAAGTAGGGAGTGTTAATACTTTATGATAATTGTGTTGTAAATCGTTATTCAGTTGTTATTAATTGGCGAAATTACGAACGATATTCGGTAAAAACATTTTCTAGGCCACTGTCGCTAAATTTCAAACAGTAAAATCCAAAAGAAAATGAAGTATATGAAGTACGCATGCTTCCATGTTGGTACTTTGTCCAATTTTTAAGCAAATTACATATAAATATGATTTGTAACACATAAAGAGGTACACTTTCTGTGCAGCAGTTTAGTACTTTGTTGCTACTAATTCGATGCTCATATTGCTTTAAGGCAAAACAAGTATGTCGGTCCTCCTTATTGTCAGTCCGAAATATACGCTAACCGCGTCGCATGCTGCCCCCCAATGAGTCACGGTGAGTATGCCGACGGGACAGACAGACAGAGAGATAGACGGACGCCAGACCATTACGCTTTCTGCTAGACGCAGCTAGCGTAATAAACTACGCAGTTACAAAGGGTGCAAGAAGTGATTAACATGCGATCAAGATTAAGAATTGTACTGTAGATTAAGTAGCTGTGTTTGATGCTACCTTGTGGAGCACTGGGGCACCTGCTGACGAGTTCGTAATGGTCGGTGCCGTCTTGGCTGTAGATGTTATCGGGACGTAGGTTATCGCGGTTGACGTGCGTCCAACAGCGAAGTGGAACGACGTTGACGTCGATGTCGACAGCGACACAACTAGCAGTTGTGTTGCAGTAGTCAAGGCACTGCTGGATGGTGCGCGGCCCAACGTGCTGTGTACCGCCGAGCGCCGTACTTCCGCGCAATATCTTCCAAACGGACTTACGACAGCCTCCGGCTAAAACAACATATTTCGGTGCACAAACAACTGAAAATCACATTATTTTATCATTTAGGAATTGCTTTCTAGGACTTATTAGCTACATAAGGTACACGTCGAGGAACACAGAATTGACTCGAGTAGCAAAAACTTTATTTTGGGGCCCTAGAGATTGGCTTTACAACTTGTATAGCCTATACAGTCATTCCTGGAACATAAATAGCATTGAGTCAACTTGCCACTGCACGTGAGAAGTCGTGACAGAGTGTTTTCACATAGATGTCCTCCAGTAGGACACGTTGTGCCTTGCTGCCACTCCCCGTCTCTTTGACCGTCTGTCTGTCTGTCTGTCTGTTTGTCCGTATGTCCCTTTCACGTCCGTAACTCGAGAATGAAAAGAGTTGTAGCGATTACAACTGACAAAGGTGGTGGTCAGTTGGTCAGTGATACGTGTAACTCAATTTTGAGGTAAAAAGGTCAGAGGACGAAATCACATGATCATGCAACACATGTGCAAATGCTAACTTTACATCCTATTCACGTTTAGTAGTAACCATAAGTTATGACGGCGTTATGTCGCTTGGTTTTCCAGACATTGACGACGTAAGTTTTTCGGCTTCAAGGATGGTTTTCTCACTTCTCGTGACTCCCACGGCCATGCTGTCCGGTGGGTTCAGCTGCCAGCATGGGGCTTCCTATTAGTGTTTTATAGTATCGTAATCATAGCTCTGAAACGCACCATATTGAGCTAGGGGCCGGGACGAACAGATAGACAGACAGATGGACGCACAGCAACTTCGCTTAATGCCCTCCATTTGGTTGCGGAACATGATAACTGCTGGCTAATACCTGCAGTGTTGTTGACGCATCGCTCTCTGAGTCGATACTGGTTGGTTCCTGGCTGTGAGTAGACGTTGCGAGGGAGCAGGTCGTCGGCGGACAGGTGTGGCCAGCAGGTTGGCGGCTGCTGAGTCAAGTCGACGTCAACGGCGACACAGCGGCTCTGGCTGCCACAGTGGTCGAGACATTCATGAACCGACTTCGCCGCGCGGTACTGAGTTGCGCCCACTGAGTTCTGATTCTCGTGTACCTCCCACTCCGGATTATAGCATCCAGCTGCACAGTGAAACAGACAGTTTGACCAAAGCGCCGCTTTATAGAATCCTTTTACTTTCACCTCGTTAACGATAAGGCTTACGTACGTTTTGGGAATCCGAACCCGTGTTTAAAGGCCCAGGTAGCCCGCGAGTTTTCGACTCGGAAATTGAGCAAATCGTATAACCCGGTTGTGACGTAGCCTAGTAGGCCTACTGTGCCCTCGTCTACTTATCCGCAGAACTCTGAGTATCAGTTACGGTTGAAAATTTCGACTATATGTTTGACGGGTTTCATTTTCGGATGTTGCAAACAAAAATAATAAGTTCATATGAAAACGCTATTGTTCTTGCTGGTGAAAAAATAGACTCATTTACGCGCATTCGCTAGATAGCAGAGTTATTTAATGTCACTGTGGACTTAGACTGTGCCTATCGACCATTGTAGTAGTGGACTTTATCGTCGACTACCGCGTCTACTAGTCGACAACGTTCAGCGTTTTAGCGGCGTGCCTCTCCACTGGGACAGACACTGTCGTAGCTAAGGGGGGACAGGGTCTAGGCCACGACCCAAATCTTGTCAGGATTTTTGGACAATTATAATGTTACAGGAGGCTCAACCATCTACAGCAACACGTGATTGTTCATCCCCCACTCCGCTCTTGATTTTTTTGCGGATTGTTGTACAGTCAATCTACAAGAAATCCGCAGCAAATCGAAGTAATGAAGCATGAGCCTATGTCAGTTGAAATCTTGTCAACAGCTGCATAGCTGTACGAACAAGTCTCAGCTGTCACAGCCTCGCAGGCGAACCCAATGCGACGTGCTGCGTCACTCCCATACTGTTGTAAACCAAGGTGGACACTCAGTTTGATAAACTGGCGACGATCGTCGGTCGGACTAAGTTGACAGCACTTACGACGATTGACCTGCGGCGAAACATAAGAAAAATTGGCAAAGATCAGTTCGGGATAAGGTTCCACAGGGAAGTACCCATTTACCGGACCGGAAGTAAATAAAATCTCGCATTACAGTCAGAGGATGACCGAGCCGCCATCACAAGTAACATACACAGAAAATTTCGTAAAATTTGGACGCGTGTTTTCGAGATATTCGAGCGGACAGACAGACAAACAAACAAACACGGTGATCGCAATACTGCGCACACCTACCGGGGGCGATGCGAAACGCACGTGACTGCAGTGTGGACTGCTGTAGCGTCGTATACGCTAGACTGAGAATGTTGGAAATTTACTTCCTTGATTCTTAACGATGTATCTAGGAACACGACCACAGCAACGCTATACGGCACTGCGTCCATCACCGCTAAAAAGACGGATTGTCGTTGGGTTATCAATTGAGTTAAGGTTTTACGTCCCACTCGACACAGAATAGGTCATTTCGGAGACGTTCTTTCCAGCCAATCTCTTGGCTTCGTGTAACTGAAGAAACTAAACCCAACACAACAAAAGCCGACAACACAGGAATAAAGTGATCTAAGCTAACGCAAAAACAAGAACTGGTAGAACTAAACAAACACAGAAAGGTGAATCTAAACCTTAACTAACGTTCAAAATTTAAGAACTGTTCACACGTGTGCACAACTGTCGTACACAATACAGCATTGTGACATTCTTCGGGGGTTCGGAAGACCTCTGCCTGCTTCGGTGGCATAATTTGAAAACTTGCCGACCGTGATGCTTCGGTTACGACATTCCTAACGGCAGCACCCGGTTTTCGGTGTTCGCGGTGTTATCTTCGTCCCCAATGCTATATTTCATCATGGGAGACCTAGCCAATTCGTCCTGATTTGTTTCAATGCCCGGCGCCTGGACTATTCGGCTAGCTTGCTCGTTTCCCATTATTTAGAGTCGTGGATCAGTCATCCGAAGGAGTCAGAACTGTACCTAACTTGCTTCGTTGTCTCGCTATCGTTCGTTCGGTGGGTTCGGAAAAACTTAGGATATTTCAGCGTTTCGCTTATCAATTTGACGAAAAGGGCACCGAAGTAGGTCTGAGCTAGGAGTTCACCAGCCACCCAGAACAGTTCAGATTCCGAACTGTTCTGTGCTGTATTGTGTACGACAGTTGTGCAGAAAGATACACGCACACACGTGTGAACAGTTCTTAAATTTTGAACGTATGTTAAGGTTCGGATTATTTTCCCCAAACCTATACATACAATCAGGGTTTAAAGTAAGGGGGCTTGGGGGCTCAGCCCCCCAGCTCTTAGCTCAGGGGGAGTGGGGTGGTAGACTGAGGAAGGGGATAAGGGAGAGGGGTATGAGGTGAGAGGGAGCCCCCAGCTTTTTCAAACTACTATAAGCACTGAATACAATCATCGCCTCTGACGTTACGACCATATGGCGCTATACGAATATGTTTATTATTATAATATGTTTTATCAAAGCTCAGATGCTTTGTATTAGAGTGGAGGGGCGCCGAACGAAGCGGTACCTGTTCTGGTGGCGTTGGGGCACCTGCCGACCAGCCGGTAGTGGCTGGTGTTCTGCTGCCGGTAGACGTTGTCTGGTCGCAAGTCGTCCCGGCTGAGATGCGGCCAGCAGCGAAGCGGGAGGACGTTGACGTCGATGTCGACGCCGACGCAGCCGCTCGTCCGCTCGCAGTAGTCGAGGCACTGTCTGATGGTGCGAGGACCGGCGTACTCGGTGGCGCCGAGCGCCGTGTAACCGTAATACCGCTCCCACTCCGACTGATTGCAGCTCGCTACACACGCCATATACACCCACCACGGGCACCATCAGTGCACGATACACCTAACGCATGGGCTTAATCGTACAGTTAACAAGTGGTCGAAGAAGTTCGACGAAAGGCCGCATCGCATGTTGTGTCGTTATTGAGGACTGAACTATCCCTTTTGCTGCGTACACCGCAGCAGAAACTCACAATGTTTTCAATGGGCCGGACAACCATCAAGATTCCACCGTCTTGTAGAGGGATCTGGATCCACATCTAAGACATGTTTCCTTGGGCTTATGCGAGTCTAACCTCCAATTATAGCATCTCGATCGGTTTAGCCGTACAGGGCTGGCGAACGTGACTGACAGACAGACCGACACATAGACAGACCACGCTATTCCGTCTGTAGCAAAAGGCCGCATATAGCTATTGATGCGATGCGGCCTAACAACAACACTACATAGGTCTTTCTTTTCGCAGTTAGATTGGGACGGAATCATGGTCAAATCCAGCCGGTCATTCTGGAGGTGGCCAATCCTACCATTCCCTCGTCAAATTCTCTTCCGTCCATTCTCGTTTCCCCCACTCTTGATTTCCCCAATACCTTGCCTTTCCCTTCAACTGTCCCTATCCCCGCCGTCTTCATATCCTTCCACTCATTTCCTTCCTTTTTAGGTCGACTCCTCCGAGTCGACCTAATAAAGTGGGTCTCAAATGTCCCTCCGCCGTCCGTACGTCAGTCCGTCCGTCCGTCGGTCCACAAAACGTTTCTTCGATTTCAATGAAATTTGGTATGTAGGTAGAGGTTGATGACAGATGCATGACGGTATGCAGTATAACCCGATCCAAGGTCAAGGTCAAGGTCACCAGCCCTTGAAATTTGAAAATTCGGTATTCTCAAAGGCTATCTCCTACCCCATCTATCATGAAGCTGGCAAATAACAACGGATTCTTAAATTAGGGAGCAAAACCCAAAGCTTATCGGGGCCGGATTTTTTTATTTTTGTCCCAGTTTTTGTGTCACGTGACTTTGAAGTTGGCAGTAAGTAGGAGTCGACCGCCGGTCCCGTGCCGGGCCGGTTCTTAACTGGAGGTGCCGGCCATCTCAGTAGGCTGATCTGTGTAATGGTATAACGGTTGTGTGTTGCTGGGTCATTAGTTGCTAGCATGAGAACAGTGGACGTGTTTCTGGGGAGAAAAATAGTGTCGCTTTGCTTAGCGACAAACGCTTTCAGACAGACGTGCGCACCGGTTGCGTTGGAACATCTGTCGCTGAGCCGATACTGATTGGTTCCGGATAAGAAGAACGTATTTGAGTCCACCAAATGGCTGGCGTCGAGGTGCAGCCAGCAGCCTGGGGGGTAGTTGTTGACTTCCACGTCGACGGCGACACAGCCAGTCGTCTGGAAGCAGTGGTTGAGACATTCCTTGATGGACGCGGGTCCACTGTGTCTCCTCGCACCTGTGGACGACTGGTCGACAAAGCGTTGCCATTTCGGCCCGTTGCAGCTGCTTGTAGTCAAGCCTGTCCATTCACAGTGACATGTTACATTAAATTACCGTATATTACACCAGAAACTATTTGCAGATAGGATGAAGTGACGTCACAGTAATCTACAATATCTGTGTTATATGGCAAGTTGTCGTACTTTGAGAATAACCTGTGAAGTTTTGTCACGTTATTTAAACAAAATCGAATCGATAGGTTAATGAAACGCTTAATGCTAGCGCCATCTCGGCAATCTGAATGTAAGTGCTGCAAAACGTTTTCATTTCCTTGCCCTACATCATGGCGGCCAGAACAGCTGGCATAGATAAAGTTGAAGAAATTACGTCACTGTCTGTCAATCAATGCAGAGTGGACTAAGTAAAAACCACAAGGTCCATGGCGCATTACAGCAATCAGGTGGCGGCGTGGCGTAGTGGTAACGGAGTTGGTCATAATATCAACGAAGTTACTCTACGTCGAGCCCGGTTAGTACTGGGATGGGTGACGTGTCCGGGTTCGACTCCCGGAGGCGGCACTTTATCTCGGTATGTAACCAGCCACCCAAAGCCAACTCAGCCTTTCATCCTTTCGGGGTCGTAAATTGAGTAGTGAGCAACTTTATCGGATGTGTGCCGGTCGCACCATCTGGTGAATGCTCACGAGGTTAAGCCGGTGCGGTTGATTTAATCGCTGTGCGCCGTGTTTGGCAGCAATTTATTATTATCAATTACAAAGTAATATCTTGGTTTGATTATCGAAATAAATGTGCTTCCAGTTTTCAATAAAATGTGCCCCGAGCCAAGGATTCAGATTGGCGATTTTCGACCAATGTTTCTCTATATCTTAACAAGAGCTCAGCTCTGGCAGAGAAAAAGCGTTATGCCTTTGTTAGATTAGCCTACTCATTAGGCCATTCAACACAGTTATGGTACAGTTCGGTTCATAATCTATAACGCAGACGTGAGTGAGCGTTAATCTGAGAAAAGAAGCTTTTTTAAAATCTGGCACCGATTTCAACTCGGCACTTGTGGTAGTGGTACAGCAAATCATCATGCTATTATTCGATCGTGGAATCAACACTGAAATCTTCTGCGACATCAAAGACGCAGCCTACGTATGAGTCTTTGTTTTATTGTTATACACGCCGGCTGTATAGCCGCCGACATGGGTACGGCCGCACCTGCCATGTGCAGGTTGTGAGAATAATCTCGATGTTGAATGTGTCAGTTGCTGCATTTATTTGCTATCCTGGATAACCTGGTTAATAGTCGTAGAGATACCGTAACTATGAGCACGATATAATAGGCAATCCAACACCAAATCAATCCGTGTGTTCATGGAATATTATCACATAGTCTATAGCGTTTAGCCTAAGGGAACCAGCTCAGATGTAGAATGACAAAGGTGACTGCACACTTCGCTGTGACGAGTCGACAATGTTCTCGTTCTTGTACAGATGCCATAACAGAATGACTAAATTGGCCGCAAAAATTGCAACTTATCGAATTCGAAGTGAGGCGAGATTCCTTAATATTATATGCTGCGAAAACGTTACATCGCAGCTATTGCGTTAACAGACGCCTTCGAGAAACTGAGATATCGATATCTCTAATTCTCGCTGGACAATTCGTCCTCCCATTTACACACTATAGACATTTCCCATGTGTATCTTTTCCATTCTGATGATGACCGTATTGCAAACACTCTTACGGTGTACATTTTCACCGAAGCAAAATTTGTGGTTTTTAAATTCTATGAAAGTAAAAAGTAAATTTCATTTAGAAAGACATTTGTATTAAATAATTAGAAGTCCTTAATGCGTTATTTTTAAAATACTATTTTGACTTCAATGACTAATGATATCTATATTCCATAACTAAGTTGCGCGCCATCATTACCATGTGGAAATTTGGCAAGTACGTGATCTATGAAAAAACGAAAAAACGTCTGTTGCTCTGTTGATCTTGGCACAGATTTGGGGCATACGTCCCTACTTTATGGATTTGCCGCTCTTGTGCTTCGTCTTAGTTTAGTCGCCGATCTGGTAAAGGTAAAGTTCTCTCATACTCGTTACCGAGCGTTGCGTTGGGCCCGGAGTTGATCCCGGTGTACACGCAGTCAGCCCGCAGGTGACTTAAAGCCATTAACCCGGCGGTAGGCTGCCATTACTTTCCGCCAGGCCTGCGGTTACCTTCCCAGCCGAAGAGCGTCACCGCCTATCGGCCTGTACCAAATTATACTGCTCGGTGACAGAGGCACATGCGTGTGAGCAGCTTGCCCAAGGCTGTTACCTGGAAGCGGATCGGCCGAGATTCGAACCTGCAACCTATGATCGCGAGCGAACGCTCTACCGTTCAGCCACACAAGTTACCTGACGCCGATCAGAAATACTGACCTTTGTCGGTGCATATCAGGAGTGCAACGATCAGCAGCAACGAGTTTCCAGGCGACATCATCGCGTTGTCGGTGACAATATCACTCGTCCGTTCGCTTAGTTACGCTGCCACAACATCCGGGCAACACCGGATCGCTTCCACTACGTCGTGTATACGAATGTTACGCCAGTGCTTCAGCTGGGCGAGGACACGCTGAGGTGAAGCAGATAAGCGTATACGCGAGTGTTGTCTGCTGTATAGGGCGCTGGGCGCAGTTGGAACCTGTAGACCGTGACGGCGCTGCGGCTGGCTCGCCCAACTCCCGCACACCGTCACGGACCAACGACAACGCACGTTGCTGTCCTCACTTCGCTGCTCGGCGTTGCACACTGAGCACGACGCCCATTTGTGTACGGCTTTGTGCGTCACATTACTTAAAGGCAATATCCTAGTCCATGTAAGCTTACATAATGTTGTGCCGCCCTAGGCTATCATGAATACTGAATTTTACTAAATTTTACTAAATTCTATTGTTTAGAGATAAACCAGAACTTTGTTCAAATATGTTTAATACGGACGATATTACATGTTTATTACGGTTCTATGCACCGGCTGATCTCCTGAATCGTTTTGTCATTTGGATTTATTTCTGATTCTTTTTTGTGTCTGTATTTCTGTTTCTTTTTGTGTCTGTAATTGTGTTCTTTTTTACGTGTACCTTGTGTACGATTTAATAATAAATAAATATGTTTAATATTTACTCTAAATGACGTTATAGACATACTAACCACTTGTAACCGGATAAAGGAGTTGAAATGTTGTGAATTAAAAACAAATTAAATTAATTAGCTTAATATCCTTTCTTACGCAATCAATTTTAATCAATCTTCTTTAACTTATAGTCCATAGAAAACGTATCTGAAGCATAACACAGTTAATACTATTAGCATCAGTTGAATGATTTATTGTTTTCTTCTACGTAAATCGTGTTTGTGTCTCATTTTTTTATCGGCGTCATTGGTATTTTACGTGTCATTATGAAAAGTTTTATTTCCGATGCTGTATTCACTAGTTTCACAACAACTCTTCCACTACATTGTTCACACTCAATTGCTACCAAAGTCGGAAGCAGGAAAAGTACAAAAATTCACGTTGTGTGCTTGACCCTACAGGCGGGAAACGGGCAGCTCCCCTGGACAATTGCCACCTCGGACATTCCCCTTACCCTGCTCACTTAGGGCTAGAGTTAGGAGGGGTTTAATAGGGTTAGGGTTAGGGTAGGGCCAGTAAGGTTAGGGTTAGTAGGGTTAGGGTTAAAGTTAGGGTTAGGTTTATGGTTTGGGTTAAAGGGAATGTCCGGTAGGGGAAATGTCCAGAGGGAATGTTCGACACTCGTACAAGCATTGCCTTTGTTGACGGTGGAATAATGGCTCTTGTCGGTGTACTGTATGCTGTAAGTGCAATCACGACGCATGTATACAGCATTGACTTCATCTGAGACTGAGTCACAAATGGCTACGGTTCAGCTAGTTTAGCGAACAGCTTTATGTCCTTCTCGACGAATCACATCATAACCGCATCGTAGCTAGTCGCCTGACCCTTGTCGCTTTCCGTGGTGAAGCAGGGTCGAACAACTGATGTTATTTTCTTCAATAAAGAAAACAACTAAACTCTTAGTATTAAATAACTAAATGCTCTCAAATACAACAGTTCGAAAACTTTTGTTTTAGTACATGTGCCATGGTAGTAGCAAAGCTGATGTTGATTTTCGCATTGTTTACTACGTATTCCAGTGACAGGCGAATGATAACTGCTGCAGTGCAAAATGACATATTTAAACTTAGTAGTTTTTACCAGTCATTATTATCACGTCATATGTAAAGTCGACCACGTGCATGATGGGCGATGTCCCATTAGCTTTCGGTTGTGCCGATGTTGCGGCATATTTCGGCATGTTGCGTTGTCTTGCATTATTTCGCGTTACGTCGCGTTGCGTTCTGATGTGAACACGGCTTAAGTATTAGCAACAAAATAAAAGTTATATTACAAGTTTACAATAATTTATGATATGATTATCCTTATTTACTCAACTTAGGATAGATTAGTTATTTTTTTGTTTGGCTTAAACAATGTGTCTAAAAAAACAATACACTTGAATTTTGATCATAACCTCCGAAATTGTAGACCAATTCATACAAACGTCTTTCACTGTCAGATTCCTGAGGAAATTTTGCACACAAACACCGTAAATATTCTCCACCTCACCTTAAGTATCTGTCTACACTACCTTGCAAACTAAAAAAATTAAAATTGCTGTCGATTTCAATGACCTATTATACATACGTTTATTTCGCCAACAGGCAAAAAATACAAAGTTTAAAGACAGACAGGACAGACAAACGAGTGAACATATTTTACTACTCGTTCACATTAAACACAAATTGCTAAAATGAAGAAACACAAAACGGTCCACATTACAGTTAACAAAATTAAAGTTATACAATGCAAAAATGAGAATACAGCAGATCTTGAAAAATGGTTTAAACATGCTAGGACAACTGGATTCATGTAGCTTTTAGCTTTTCAACCGACATTGAAAGTTCATTTAACTTTTATGCAGAATATGAATCAGATCCAATAATAATAATAATAATAATATACACATTTGTATAGCGCCATATGGTCGTAACTTCAGAGGCGCTTAATCGACCACAATAAAACTGTAGGCATATTGGTTTAACTGACTCCCATAAGTAGGCCTACTCATTCGAAATATATTACAAAATACGTTATTCCAGCAAACATTTAGTTTCTTAATATCTCCATCAGACAAACACATACTTTCAAAACCATATCAAAGTATAGCTAACGAAAGAGATTCAAACAGGCACAGACGAGTTATTTGCTATTGCATGTGAGACGTCAGAATTCATCTTGCAAGTTATGCGGCCGCCTTAATAGCTGCGGCCTGAATCCTATGACTATAAAATCTGTAAAACAATGCAGCAGTGCTGAGAAAAAAATCCGTGATGCCAGTGAACTGGCGCAGTGGATGATTGACATGTTTTCGTGTAACATTGGCTGCAGCAGACAGTCATTTATGATTTATGAAGCTCGCACCAGTGAGTGGCGCAAGCGTCAGCCAGCTTGAGTTTGTATCAGAAATGGACGTTTTCATCACTTGCTTAAATTTTGTGACTATTTATCAGGTAGGTGGACTGCAGTCGGTATCAGTTACAGATAGAACTGTCACATACTGACAATGACGAAGTCGTTAGTTGCATAAACTTGACGAAGTTTGTCGTCAAATTATATTCCCAAAGTTCTTTATTGTATTATCTGCATTATGTGCTTCATGATATTGCAAAAAATATAAGTAAATCATCACTGTGGGTTTTTGGCGTTTGTCATCTAAATCTTGTAAAATTTTGTTAAGTTTCAATTAGAATCGAATATTTTCGATGGTATGGCAAACGTTCAGCCGTTATTTTAGATTTATGAATTTCACAAAGTAGTGTAGCAATGCAGTTAAGGTGAGGTGAAAAACCTTGCAATAGCTATGTAGTGAGTTTCCTCGGGAATTTGTATGTGAAAGAATTGTGAAAATCGGTCCATATTTGCCGCAGTTATGATCAAAAGTCAAGTTTATTGTGTTTTTGAGACACAGTGTATTAATATACAGCTATAGTAGCCAATGTTATTGTAGTAATATTGGTCTTGCCATAATTATTTCCGAGGTACTCAGTCATTGTATTTATACTCTGAAATGCTCACGTTCGCCGATAAATCACATATAATAATTGTCCGTGCACTGTCGACGCTAAGTACGAGCATTTCACAAAATGAATAAACAAATCAATAAATCACATTTTGTAGGAAAATGTACGAGACGCAGAGATTTCTTCCAGCTTAGGCCTCGTCCATAGGTTTTCTTAGTATAATCCTATATCCTCGTCAACAATTATCATGATGATGACGCAAGAATGAATCGCAGTCTGATGAGCACATAATGGACGTTGTGATTGTGAAGCATAATATGCAGAGGTTAAATATGTTCCATAGAATAGTCATGTTCGTCTGAATGCTTTTTTGACCGCAGTTAATTTTACCGACCGATAAATAACGTATTGTACGGCCGCATTTCAGTGGGGACCCACTCTTTTATTGTGCTTGACCATCCACATAGTTAGCCTACTCTTTCATGATGAATTGCAAACTGTAACAACAATAATAGTAGTACTAATAATGGTAATGCATGTATTCAACATCCGTGCAGCGGTCCGCATCGTCTGTTTCGTAGAAAAGCCGGCCTTTATCAATGATGCGCTCCGCCAACGACATCCACCTGCTTCAGTGAATCAAGTTGCAGTGCCTGACCCATCCACATTCAACGTTGTGTCCGTCATTGAAAGTGATATCATCAAAGCCATCCGCTCTTTCCGGCAGATTCTGCAGCAGATCCATACGGCATACGCCCGCAAGATCTGTTTGACCTCATCACCTGCGAGGAAGCATGAAGAAAGGAACTTCTTTCGGATATAACTGCCTGAGTAAACCTACTGTTGGAAGGCAGTTGCCTTTCGGAAGCAGCTAGAGTTCGTGTTCAGTGGAAGATTGTTTGCCCTCCAGAAGAAGTCAGGAGGAGTGAGACCAATTGGTGATACCCGACTTCCTATGCAGCTGGACGTTGCAACACCAGGTGGATGCGAGTCCATGCAACAGGACTAGTACTTGGTTCTTTGGGCCTGTCTTTGGAAAGGGCGAAGCTAAGCTAGGTACATCGAATATGGTATGTCACAAACGAGTTAGCTCACATGTGATAAACCATCCCCATACCTGGCGTGTTCGATAACCCCATTTACTTTCATAAGTGTAATATGACGGTCTGACATCGCTGTAGCTATGGCTGGAGCGGGCGAACATTCATTAATGAGAGTAATCTATACTGTTATGCTGACATGTGCTGTAATGCTGGCCGGAGCTCATGCCGGAAGCGGAACTTCTCCATTAGATCAACAGGGTCAGAGCTCGCCGCATAATGCGACCAGTTAATGAGCGCCGTTCCATGGTACATGTACGTGTGTGTCTTAACAGCAAACTCGAAGTGGCAGAAAGGAAGGTCACAGTTCAGTATACCGTGATACCCAGGGGCCGCGGAGCCGCGGTGTCCAGGGGATCAGTTGACACCAACTTTTTCGAGTGCGCGTTCCATATGCGGTGTTTGACCCCCGACTTTTTGTCAGCTATTCCGACTTCGACCCCCACTTTTCGTTACCCTCCGCAGCCTCTGGCGATACCTTGCAGTCAAAGGTGCTATAATAATTATGACATCTTTGAAGCGGCCCAAGAAAGAGACGTATAACGCTAGCCTAACAGCCATGGGTATAGGGATCCCCATTGGATTCCCATGTATGGGCATGGAATGGGTATGGGGACTGTGATGAATCCCCGTGGGTCTGTGGCCATCCTATGGGGATTTGGAATGGATGTGATAGGTTAAGCGAAACGCGTTAAACATGCGATAAATGTCGTTGTCGATGTTTGAATTTTGCCAAATACAGGCAAATTTTGGCTATGTTTTACAGGCATTTTTTCTTCATTATCATTACTGAATAATGAATAGGCATAGTAACATTGTTAGGCTATGAGTATAGCATACTTTTTAGTTTTCGTACATATTGAAATATGAATTTTCATACATTACGCAGTACTTTGTACAGACATTATACATGACATCTTATGAAAAGACATATGGTATGGGGTATGTGTATGGAGGATTTCGGGATTATGTGGGTATGGGGATTGGGTTGGATTCCCACAATTTTCTGTAGGTATGGGATGGGTACCGCCGTACCGGTATCGGGATTGAAATCCAATCCCCACGGCAGCCCTGGAAAATTACACATTGACTATCAAATGGCGCCTATACAATGACCTTGAGTGACCTCGTAGGTCACTTGAGCTATTTGAAACCTTTTTCTAGTACCTAAGAAAATATTGCAAATCATACTAGAAATGTTGGGACGCGTCCCCATGACATGAGGTCGCCCGTTCATCACCGCCCCCATGCTGCTGATGGTAGCGCCATCTGGCGAATACGCATGATCCGATGACGCAAAGCCGTACTCGCTGCAGTGGACTCCATGACAGCGACCGAATTAGTTTCGCCTCTGTGAAAATTTGGGAACGGAGAGCCCCCACCCTGCAAAATATAAGACCTGCTTGAAACTAGCGTCAATGCGACATATATCCACAACCGTTTACGGCGTAGTTAGCCTGCAGTGATGATCACAGGAGAGCCAGCCTAATTGTAATGGCTATAGGTTTATTAGGTAGTTCAAAATTCTATTAAAGTATAGCGTTCTCACTGCGGTCGTTTATGGCGCGTAACAGTTAGCATCAACTTAGCTTTTACCGCTACAGGAAACTGCACTCCGATAGAGCACATACGAGTTCCTATTAACAGATCTGCGTTGGCGCATCGCTGAGATTAAAGTTCTCAACATGAAAAAAACGAAAAACAGCGCTAAAACACAAGCTCGCTCTTCTTCCTACTGCGTAGGAACGGGCAACTTTATTAGCTAGAATATAATGTTTACAAAGGAATCGTAAAAAGTGTACGCGTGTAATAACATTTAGCTGTCATGACCAAGCTGAAGGTCTTCTTAATCTTATAGGCAATTAATAACAAAAACTGATCATCAGTTTAACAGTTAAGTGTAAGGGTCTAGTTATTTATCACACGTAGGAAACAGCAAAAATCATTTTGTTATGACCATTGTGATGTGAATCTGTGTACACC
>Ga0209780_1001386_pt1 | contig 15835 bp, 6 predicted proteins | sample WorMetexBAHAMAS2_FD_187384 | JGI IMG/M metagenome (GOLD analysis project Ga0209780, IMG submission 187384) | Marine gutless worms symbiont microbial communities from Max Planck institute for Marine Microbiology, Germany - Inanidrilus exumae... | ecosystem: Host-associated > Annelida > Digestive... | reverse complement strand
GCGGATAGATCAAGACCGATGAGCACCGAGATCTGCTTGTCGTCGGCCGCCGAGTAGACACCATCAAGGACTTCGAATTATAGGATAGCGCACGACGGTTATTTTACATATTAAAAATCGCCATATCTCCGCAATGCTCACTGACCCTTTCAAAATTTAAAAATCCAACAGGCAAGTATAGACATTTGACATTATATCTTAGTAATCAAACAGCAAATATAAATTGTAAAAACTGGCCAGTTTACAACCAAGTGTAAGGGCGGCAAAGTCTAAGATTGCGGACGTTTGCTATGTAAAGACTCATTAAATTTTTACAAACGCCATTTTTATGCAAACATTCAAGCTCTTGCAACAAAATTTGGCTCGATAACGCGCAGGCCCAGTCTGAACACAATCAACGCTTGAAAATTTTAATTGTTCAAATATCGGATAGCGTACGACCGTTATTTTAACAAGTAGCTCAGCTGTCGATGACGAACCCGCGTGACGCGCTGCATCACGGCAAACGGCAATTTGTTTTTACAATAGCCACGTGACCATAACCACGCCCATTTAGGGGTGATATGCCATCCTTTTGGTAACATTAGATAGGGCCTTGAAATTTAAAGTGGATCACGTCACGTGACCACTCCCATTTCAGGAATAGTTTGTCGTCCGTAGGCTGGAACTTGCTATGATCAATCGGCATACCAAATTTGAAGTGTCTACGATTACCTGCAACGAAGATATGAAATGTAACGCAAAATATGTAAAAAAATTCTCGTTTTGAGACACCCTTTGGGGGATTAGGGGTAACGCACAGGGTTCATTTATGGCTCGATAGAAAGCGCATTGCCGACTTCCTATTAGTGATAATTGAACTTTTTTCGCTAGCTCTCGCGGCTGATACACTATTAAGCGAAATCTGTCGAAATCGGGAGTTTTCTAACGGGGTGAGTCAAAGTTTAGGTAGATGGGGACGTCGCACGCAATCCTTCTAGTTTATTTATAATCAAATCGTACACGCGAGTACAACTCGTTAGATAGAGGAATTATGTTATTTGATGTAGCTACAACTCTGCCTCTGGAAGTTTTCACCCAATCTACTTTGCAGCAGACTTCTTTCGACAGAAGTTGAATTTCACTCGCAAAAACAGCAAATCGCGTTTTTGTGCAACCTCTTGGGGGAATTAGGGGTAACGTACACGATTCATCTATGGCTCGTTCGAAAGTGCGTGGTCGACTTCCTATTAGTGCTAACTGCTAATTGAATATTTTTCGCTAGCTCTCACAGTTGAGGCACTATGAGCGGATATTGGTCGAAATCGGCGTTCGAAAGGGGTGGTCACTTTGAGCGCAAATTTCAGGTGAATGGGGCGTCACCCACCAACGACTATTGGCGTCAGAAAACTAAGAGTCCTGTGCTATCACGTGGCGTTGTCTGCATGATCTTACTTTTAGCCGTCTTGACACAATACCGGCGTCTGTTTGTCACACGCCGGTATTGTGTCAAAATGGCTTAACGTAGTAACGTAGAGGCCACTCTAAGTGCTCCTACCCGAGCCTTGTATATCGTACGTCTTACTCTAGCACTAGTTTCTCACTTATATTATTGTGTTGCTTTTATGAGCAAATAAACTGATTGATTGATTGACTGATATAGCACCTTCACAATTATAATCTGTCATTATAAAACTGATACATTATAAAATTGCTACTTTTAATGAAGTCTGAAAAATTTTCTTGCAAGTTGAGTATTTCGAGTTTACGGACGCTTAGGTCGAGTCCTCAGGCTAGATGAGACAAAGTTAAAGTAACAAAAAAGCCAACAAGCCAAATCAACAACTGTGCGATATAATATCCACACACATACATACAGTCGAAGTTACATGCATCTTAATTAATTAAAACTCAACAATTTACCATGGTGAACTCTAGACAACTACAATATTCCAACACACTGGAAAGTGCAACGATTATCGTCTAAACACGTTGTATGTAAATCAAAAACAATAAAATTTAATACAATTAAACCAACGTCACTATTAATGTACATCATCAAAGTTGCTGAATATACAAGAAAAGAAAACGTAAACAAGAACGTCATTGGGACAAGAAAGAAAGCTGTTCAGAACCGTATACACAGTCACTCGCTACCGTAAATTATTGCAGAATTCGGGAGTTGTATCAGCTGGTGAATGAACAGCCGGACGACTGATGAAGGATCCAGCTGCTAGCTTTACAGATTACTTACTATACAGCAGAAATCGGACGACTGCAGTCGCAAGCTCATGCAGCGGTGTTTAGATACGAGAATAGCGGCGACTCTCATATCGTATAACCGGCCGGCACTGCATTGCATCTCGGACTGAGTAACTTAGCCTGTACAACAACGGACGCACGAGCGAACGAAATCTAACGGCGACAGCGGTCGTCCAATACGCTACTCTGTAGCCTAGTCTTTGGTTGTCTCCCCGAATATCAACGCAATAAGCCAAGCGGTCAGGTAGCATCGACGAACAGATCAGTATATGATAAACGAGTCGCTTAATAGACGTTGTTCAGCGAGTCTCGTGCACGGAATGAATGCACCGAAATGCTTTGAGCCTCGGCCAGAAAATATCCAACATTCACGCGCACAGTCCAACAACCGCGAGTAACAAGACGGACGCGTCGACATCTCGGCCGACGACGCCCCAAGTTCAAAATATTCTGCGCGCGAATCTACAAAGCACGTGGCGTGGTCAGAAAGTCCGACGCATATATACACACGTCGCGACAGAACAAACAAACACACACACACACACACACACACACGTACGAATGAAAACGTCGGCATGCGCACCACTGCAAAAGTTAGCCTACCGTTACAAAAGACTCGATGAAAACGACCCTACGACGACGACTCCACTGCAAATTGGTGGCATTAAATCGGAAGGCACACGCGGTACACATCGGCGCGAACAAAGCACAGAACGCTGTCAAGGACACGACACACATACAAGTACACAACTATAACGACCGTTGAAAACTTCCGCAAAATGCACACCGCTCTAACTAAACTCTGCAGACTGTGAAAGAACAGTATGACGTAGCATCACTAACTGGTACACAAACGCCAGAAATGCTGACTTTAGTCTTCTGCCGTGACCGATGATACAAAACTCGTTTTTGATAAATGTGCACTACTTTAAGTAACTCGATAAAAAGCACACATTAAGAGTTCTCGTTAGCTTACAATGCTGAAATTAACAACTTGTACAGGCAAACTAAGCAGAAAATGCCCGTATTATGGCAACACTGAGAGATTTTCATCAAAAATCAAAAACATTTGAGCAACTGAAGCTATGAAGCTCCGCGTGTTGTCGGAAGAAAACTGCAACTGGTGTGCATCTGTATGCATATACTACTATCTATGGCTATTCTGACTATAACAATACAGAAACACTTTCATTAGTGAAAATATCGATGCTTGGTCAATAAAATTGCACAAATTTTAAGCAAGTCACACAGACAAAATATTGTATTTAAAATCTGGCCTATAAGTATGTAAAAATCTTGCAACTAAATCAGAGCAGAATTTCTGTTATGTAAGCTGTATATACTGCAGCATGATCAGTTTTTAGATAGAGAATAACAGCAACGTCAAGTAAAAGCATTAAATATTCTGAAAATTTCATTATATACCACAATTTCAAACTGGTTGGTTGTTTGACTGGGATTTAAGTAATAACAATATTTTTCCAAATGTTTTGGTATGCAGTACAGGTGATTAGATACACTCAACTGTTATGGTCACGAACATTGATTATAAGTTGTTTAAGTTTTCATTAGTAAGAAGCATTTATCTACAATTAATATGCCAACACGAATGAGTATTGAAGAACTCGCTGTGTAGCAAATAACCAAACAATATGCTGGTGAAACGAGGAGATAAATAACAAAGGCAATACCTACAAACTGTTTAACTCACGAACCTCTACAAAAATCTATGCAGCTACTCACAATACAGCTCGGTATCTAACTGTGACAGAAACATCAAAACCAACCATGCCAATTGCATATCTTAGTTGTGCACATAATTATTCAGCACTGTTATGTGAAAACTATACAACAACACGGCTGGGTGATTCCCAACTCAACTGCTTGGTAAAGTGGTTTATTCACTCCGTGACTTCAATTGTAGCCATATAATGCATTAAAATGGTGGTAGGGTTGCAACAGTAAAATTTCCTTATTCTCTTTAGCTCAAATCCATATTCTCAAATCCACTGCTAACTGCACTGTCATTTCTTCTCTATTTTAAACATCGACAGTAAAATTAATCAAAGAATGTGCGATGGTTACCTGAAGGAGTCACTTTCTTTTTATGGTCATGAATCACCCAGCTATTTGCTATATCACAAAGAGTACTGTATGTAGTCATGAAAAAATACCGAGACAATGCACAGCAATGAGATTTGTAGACAAAATAAAAAGTACTTCATCTAAACAATACAGTACAGAAAAAGTACAGCAAAGTTTAAATACTTGCATCATAATGCCAAATTGCGAGCGAGCATTTAATCTCACTATCAGAACATCAGTTTTGTGCAGGTAGCATCAAGCTGATGCAATTAACAGTTTGGTATCTTACAATCAGATTGACTTACTGAAACAGACATTTGGACATCCAGATCAGTGTTACACAAGCAGATATGGCAAACCACACAGTGATGGTATAAGTTCCAATGTCAACAGCTTCAAAGTCTGTTCATCAATTCAAGTCTAATCACATGAAATAAGCCAATGTTTAAGCTACTATGTAAAACTGGCAAATGCAACGAACACAATCCAACGTCACGTCTAGCTATCGACTAGCAATGTACACATACACAAACAAAAATCTACTATGCACAAGGTGTCCGACGTCAACATACAATACAGTCCCACAACCGACGTCTGTCAAAACTGTAGGATAAAAACAGCACACGGACTGGAATACACAAAGAAACAAAGCATAGACTAGATCAATAACACCAACGCCCACGGCAAGACGTCAGCAGTGAACACGTGAACGCATACTGGTCCCAAGACCCACATTACAGCTGACACATAACTCTACTATAGAGTTGTGCCATGCCATTCTATTGTACCAATAATTGGCACAACTCTATAGCAGATCATTCAGTCCAAATCAAATTTTCTACTACACAGCTTTAACTAGCTACTTATTGTCCGATCATATCTTAAAAATTCTTAAGTATGTAGATTCGTATTAGAAAGTAGTCAAATTCACACACACTTGTTGAACTTCACTTTAGTCCTACTCTATAAATGAATGGTTATGACAAGTATTACTTTTACTCAAACGCCAGTTAGCTTTTCTGTCATGCAATAGTCAACAACTGTTTGTTAATCTAGGAGCTGGTTTTACACATTAACAACTGCAGCCAAGTCCAAGTCATTGAAGTCAAATCCACTCTGTGTATAAGTCTTAACCACATTTTTACCATAAGTAAATTCTATTGTACCAATAATTGGTTTAAATGCATAAGAATGTTCATTATGGACAAAAAAACACACTTTTTGGGCATTAAATTAACCAGCCAAAACAGCTGGGAGGGAAATAATATTGTTCTAACATTTTCATACACGGAATAAGTATTATGACATAGTAATCTGCCCACACATGGTTCTAACACGATCGCATAGCACATATAAACTGCATGTATACAGGTCGTATACGTGCATAAAAATACTTTAACTACGACAACTCCCTGTATGTGCAGCTGATGCAGGTGAACAATGGCACATCAATGGCCACAGCTTTTTACAATACCCATTATTCCTACACAAACAAAACTGCACAACACAGCATTACGAGCCGCCTCAAATTCTTGTACATCGTGACCATATCAACTACTCAAAAGCATCAGGGTGACCACTCAATCCCCCCACCTTTCCAACCAGGTACCTGACTTATAAGGAATTCTATTCAAAGATTTTTCTTAAGATCGTCATAAGATTTTAATAAGCAGGTCATAAAATATCCACAAACCACTTAGTTACAGAATCACTTAACTAATAATCTACGATTTTCTTTTTCAACTGCTAATGATCTTAACGCCTACTTAAAATCCTACAAGTAAGTTACAACAACCTGAAGTGTGCAGATTTATACTAGGAGATGGTCAGAGTCAACGTAGATGCCTTCACCATGGCCTTCTGTGACCTTGACCTTTGAACGGACCTCCAAAATGTAATCAGGTCATCAACAGAGACTAGTGAATATTCCCCGTACGTTTCATCTGGATTGCTCAAGCCGTTCATGAGTTGTTGTGGTAACAAGATCCGTCCAGATGAATGAATGAACGGATGAACGTGGTGGATGAACAGCCTGATAACATAACGCCTTTGCCACCACAGTCGGGTGGTAAAAGCATAACAACTGCAACTACTGCATATAGTTTGCAACATTCGGTCAGCTGTTTCATAAATGCTAAGACCATAGTAAGTGTGACTTCAAGATTTTGTAAATCATCCAACTTAACATATAAAATACTGTCTTGGCACAGCAGAAAACAACGACAACCAGAATAATTCTGACAGATACACCAGAATGACGATTTATTGGTTAGGTAGGGTTCAGTGGTGCTTTCCGCACAATAGTAATACACACTGCACCAAATCATCATGATAGTCATTACCTTGACCACAAACTCTACAAGGACGATTGATATTTTTGCCATATTTCCACGATGGACTTTCATTCCCCGGGCTCTTCTAATTGCTGCAGCAGTGTGGTCACCCTGTATGATCATGCATAACACAGGCTCACAGCTGAAAAGTCCTTGTTCACAGAAAGGGTCAGCAGTTGAACTATGAACACAACTGCAGCAGATGACAAAACCGTGCAATATTAAGCACAAAAAACATAAAACACTCATAAAACAATAGCCAAAACTATGAACTGCAGACACAGCACGAATACTACGTAACTCATAAACAGACCACAACATCATAATTCCAGATCCAAAATGCTTGGCCAGGCACAACAAAATGGAACAATTAAATGACTACGTCTGATTACATACACTCAGTAATTATGCATAACTGCCAGACTGCTGGCAGCAAACCACACCGCACAATGATGACTGCAATAGAAATATACAAACATCTCACAATAAACTTACAACATGACATAACGATCAAAAAATTTAATGAAGATGCACACAATGCCACTTTATCACCAGGCTACACTGAGCAACGGACAAACCAGCATAGCTGTTAACAGTAGTACACTGTACAATGATATGCTGAAACAAAGAAAACGACCGCCTACTCTGATTTGTTTGACATATGAGGACACGAGTCTTCAATAGGGCAATTACTCCTATCCACTAAAAATGAACAAGAGGCTCAGCTATCGCTGAGAGACCCGCGTGACACTCTGTATCAGTTGAATATTGGCCTACTGTGGTACTAATAACGCAAACGGATCACGTGAAAAACCCGACGAGCACTTTTCGGCACCTGTCACATTTTACTGTGCTACTGCATAGTTTTGTACACACATCGTTGCAGTAGGCAGAACTATCTGACAGCGAGCACGCAATGCAGACTTCCACAAACCAATCTTGGTGATGTCAACTGGACCTTAACTGTGATCAACTAACGTCGACTACCACCAATGTTGTTGACGTCACTGCGTATTACTCCGCCAGTGCACCATCATGAACGCGAACCACCCTGCCAGATGGACACTAAAGGTTTCAAACAGCAAAAGTGACCTTTTAGGTCACAAAAGGTTACCCATAATGGTGCCATTTGATAGGCCACGAATTCCTATTATTCTTCAATTGCAACTATGCCCAGTTTTCGAGATATTACCACTTATTTCCCAAAATGTAAAGAGGTCACGTGACCCTGAACTCATCTTTTTGGGGGTAATCTATCATGCGTGCAATAGTACTCCTCTGTTTCAATAAGCACATGAAATTTGAAGTGCCCAGCTTCACCGATTCCAAAGATATGCTTGGGGCCAAAATCAAAAAAAAAAACGGGTCATGGACCCGGACCATTAGTGATAGTCTGTCAGTGTCATCTCAAAGCTAGCACTTGATATATTCTACCTGCGTACAAAATTTGGTGACTCGCCTCTCGCTTCAACCGCTCCAGAGATATGATTACGGGCGTCGAAATTAAAAGTGGGTTATGCGACCCTGACTTTGCCCCTTCTAAGGGTGATTTGTCATTTGGACTTGAAATAGTCTACTTGTATGCAAAACTGGACGACTCTAGCTTCAGCAAATCCAGAGATCATTGGGGGCTGCAATGACCTGACCACGCCCCTTATAAGGGTGATTTGCTGTCCACATGCTGGGACTTGATATAGCCTACCTGTGTACAAAATTTGATCACTCTAGCTTCAGCCGTTCCAGAGATATAGTTGGTGCCCACCAAAATTTAAACGCTTCACGTGACCTGACCACGTCCCTTTCAGGGATAATTTGTCATCTGTGGTATGGCACATGCCTGCCTATCAAATATGAAGTCTCTATCTCTGTCCACTATGAAAATATGAAGAGATACAAAATGTGGAAAATGGGGTGGTTTGGGGTAGTTAATGGTCACCCAAGGTCACTAAAAATAGCACCATTCGACAGAGCACATACGAGTTTCTGTTAACCTTCCATAGTAACTATGTCGCTACCTTGCACCGTTTCTGAGATATAGCGAGATATTGGCCCAAAATCGTCGATTTGAAATTACTCTACATTTGTTGCTCCCGTTGGGGGTGACCCCGTTGCAATTTCGGAGATATCTGGCATCAAAAGACTAGAGTGCCTGGGCTATCGTATGGTTTTGTTTGCATGATCCTGGGTTAACCACCTTAGTAGAACACCGACGTGTGAGAGACAGACAGACGGATGGACAGACAGAGGATGACAGCAAGTACCATGCTAGCATAGTGTTGTGCGGGTAAAATATACTAGTAGTCCATTACCGTGATCAATAAAATTAATGAAGTAACTAAACTGTAAATATCGCATAACAGCGAGCCACATATGTACTGTGATTAAAACTCAACCGTAGTGGAAGACTTGCAGACAGGCAACTTGGCAATTGCAACATGGCGCAAAATCACAACAGGCTAACAGAAGTCAGAAAGTATTGATCACAATGTGAAATGCCGTCATAATACATTATGAAACAGAAATACATGCTGTCTGGAAAAAAGACGTGCCACAACGCTCTTGCCCATAACTGCAACAAATGCCGGCTAACTGTCAAAATTCTTTCACCGGTAAATAATACATATATAATAAAGTAATAGATTCATCACATGTCAAATGCGTCGCTATGCATACAGTGTGAGTACGTCACCTTTCAGCAGGTTCGTGCCCTGGCAGAGGTGCATGACACAACCAGTATTCTTATCTGTCAAATGTTAGCTGATTTTGTCACACATTCAAAGGGTTGATCAACTGATTAGAACTAAAGATCTCATAACACCATACAAGCATTCCCATAAAATCTCGTGATTTAACATTAATCACAATACGTGTTGCAGATTATTGTTGCTTTTCTGACATTAATGTTTCACAAGGGAGTTGCGCTGGAATCTTTAATTACCGGTAAACATCAATACACATTCACTGATAAGTCTGTCAGTTAAAAAGTTTTGAGAATCGGTCTGCATTTGGCAGAGATATGGGCAAGACACTGTGGCAACTTAATTTTCCATACATAGCATAGTGACGATTGAACGACGCAGAATACGGCAACTAGAAATACCTCAACACAAAAACTAGTGCAAGCACTGAGGTACACATCACAACAGAAAGAAAGAGAGATTCTGTTAACCAACTGAAACAAACAGCACTCAATGAGCTTTATACTCAACACAAGATCACTTCCTGCCGATTAAAGCAAGCTGGTCATAAACATATGCAACGCCCCAAATCTCAACAGACACGTAAACACTTGCAGATAACACACGACATTTGGCAATGTACGGGATGGGCTTTTTTAAGCTAGAAAAATCAGTTGAGCAACATGGCAATCCGGCAACTATATGTAATTCATCCACGCATCAAGTTAAGTGAATGAGTAATGATACAAAACAATGGCAGAATGCACAAATATTTGAGACAGACCAAAAAACGGCATACGAGCAAAGTATAGTACATCTCACATAAATTACTTATCCTATGGAAAGAACATGCATTGGTCGCACAGTAAAAGGCAGCAAGTTTATTGTGTTTCAAAGACATTATTCCAATTACAAATAAATAGTGAACAAATTTATATATTTTAGACAATACACACCAAATAAAAAGACACAACAATGCTGATATGACGAGCATAAGAAAACGTCGTCCAGCATTCCCAATAATTTCAACGACAGTGCTAATATGTCAACATTGAACAGCACTGTAAAAACTGCAGCCAAAAACTTGTGCAGTTTGAGTGGACATTAAATACTGAAACACAACTACATGATTTCCAGAAGGTGTGCACAGTCCATATAATTATAACACACCAAAGACTTTGACACATCTCACTGTACCTACAGCAAAACTTCATTACAACAGACCTGGTTATAACGGACACTCGCTTAAGACAGACTTTTTCTAGTCCCGGCTGAGTTCATGATAGTACAGTTAAAACGGACTCCGATAGTACGGACTTTCGTTTATTACAGACCAATTAGTTGGTCCCAACATTAGAGACAATGCTGGATACAATGGATAAATTGAGATCATGACCACTACTGGCGCGTCGTAACTGCCGTCTGGCAGTTCGAACGGCCATCATCACGTTGTGATTATTGAATCACGCTGGACACCAGCCGTTTTCATGACGTGGCCGTCGGCAAGATCAACTGTCGTTAAAGACCCTGGCACCAGTTTACAATTGCCCGGTCTGGTAACATTGGCTTTCACGTGGTCATGATACTTGTGTCACTAGCCATCTCCTGCCCTCAGTAAACAGACGGTCACTGCCGGGATGGGGTAGGCAATTGTGTCGATTGTAAACAGTCAGGCAGCCACTGAAGCTGAAGAAACATTTCAAGGTCCCGTCTATGTAACAGTCTCTCTAGTTTAGATATAACAGGCTTCAGATATAACGGACCTTTTAGAGTGGTCCCCAGAAGTCTGTTATAACAAAGTTTTACACTGTGCTCATGAAAAAGGATCCCAGCATCGTTAGCGGTAACTTGAGCAATCATTATCCGATTTTATAATTTTTGTCAAAAATATTATTTAGGCATCAGGCAATCAATAAATGTTACATTTTCCCACATTAACTAAATAATGTTTCTGCATTACCTTGCAAAACTAACTTCCATCTTATCATATAAATGTCATATGTTGGTTAACCAGACACATAGAACAAAGTTATCACCTAATCTCAGATAAACCGCATTTCATTTGCAAGATTATAGACTATTCAGCCATATGCATCAAAGAGGACATATCATCCAGCTGTTATGCTTTACAAAGAAGACTTATAAACATTCAGCATATGCGTATAGTGTCAGCTGCCATGTCAAAAATAGAATTTCTTCTTTGTCAGGCTTGGACTGAACATAAGAAAACAAGTGTTATGTAACAGCTTACTACCTCAACAAATGTCAGCTGCTCTCAATCACGTTGCAGTGCAAAACTCTGAACTACATTTCTCCTGAGCTATGACCCGCAACAGCCCAGAAATTGACTGTGTTAAAATTTTTCGTCCTAACCGACACAAAATACGCCACATTGGAGACGTACTTCCCAACCAATCTCTTGGCTTAGCACTGAAAAACAAAAAAGCAAACATGCATCCGTAATAAAATATACTACACCATAAAATTAACACAAAACTAGATGGCTGTATTGTGTGGAATGAAAGGCAATACAGTATTTGAGTAGAAGGCTATCTGCATGTGCCTGCGACTGAGTGATGTCAGTGTTATCTGCTGTGTTACTTATTTACGGTTTCCAATCCAGGCCTACTTTTCTTCCATGTCGGTCAAAAAGGTGGCACAGTGGCATACTTGGTTTACCCAATATCAGACATCGGACGCTGCCAAAAATTTTGGTAGGTTTTTGTATGCAGTGCAGAGCCCAGGGTAATGATTTTGAATTGATTCTAACAGTAAAATGGAAACTAGACATCCCATAGACGGATCACTTGGTAGTGAATTTCTGCCGATCTGATTTCATTGCATAGTTATGGCAGCCTGAAGTTGCAAGACGTTGAAATTTTGTGAGAAAAATGTGCATTTTTTGGCAAAACGATCTCTTATTCTAAAATTTTAAAAATTCTGTTCCGAAAGTTTTCATCGCAATGCCTATCGACGTTGTTGTGATCAAATGTCGTAAAATTTGGCCAATGGGAAATCGGTGGTTGGTTGGAGTTTAATGGTGCTTTCAACGCAATGTAGGTCATATCGCACCTCGAAGGTAGAATTATATTATAAATATTAACATTTAATGAGTATTAATTCTTGAGAAAAGATAACTGAAAAAGAAAAATATAGCTAAATTATAGCCGAATGCATGAACACTGCGAAATTGCCCCATAGAGTGAATCCAATATTCGGCTGAAGCCTAGCTTTAATCCGAGTGAAAACTACAGCCTTGAATGACCTCCGGCCTGGAAATGGAACGGGTCTATTCTGGAAGGAGTAGATAGATCAGTCAGGAAGTAAACCAGTAAGAAAGTAAATAAGTAAGAATGAAAGCACAAGGAAAGAACAAAGTAAGGAAGTTAAGTAAACACACAAACATATTATATAGCACCAAAAACAACGCATGAAGCATGGCACATTACCGCCCTGCAGCCCGTAACAGCTCAAAACTGAAACCCATTACGTATAATATTCAGCGAGTCATAGAGCAATATGAGCATGAGTTGCAAATTAATCAGATGAAGGAATCCAGTAGCATCTAGCTGAAATCTGGTAAAGCAAGTAATACAGCAGTTGAGTGGAAAGATGCTAATTCCGTGTTTCCGTGATTTAGTGAGGTTTGACATTAGTTAGGTGAGGTAGTAAAACAAACTATCTTTTGACTACGCAATTTCTAAGTAATACTAAAATTGGACAATGCTTGCTCAAGTTGCAGGTAAAATGTTAGGAATCCTTTTTTGGGACATGGGATACACATACGCACATACAAACGCATATTGCATATGACAGTCGACCGAAAGAGTACAAAAATTAAAAGAAATCACAGCAGATTAATACAGTTAAATGCACAACCGTTACAGTCAAATTATCCTGTCACTATCAGAGAATTTGATTATTTGACTACTTTAACATATACCGACAACTGACGACATTATCACGAGATATCTCTCATAGTATTAAGGCATTTTTGCAAAACTACCCAGCTTCAACCGTAACAGCCAAAACAAACAGTAGAATGACTTGAAAAACACGATAAAACTAACCGCAACAATGACTGCAAAAAAAACAACCTAGTAGTAGTAGAACTTAATAATCCAGAAGTGAACAAGTGCCTTGTTCTGATAACTGTGTCATCATTACAAAGAAACAATATGCCATTAAAAATGCAGATAGCTGGTTGACTTATGTCTCATGTCATTTTCGAAACAGACAGGTTATATTAAGCATATATTATGGTGATTATCAAATAACGGCTGGTTGGTTGGGAAATTATCGTCAAAAATAGGCTACATTGGGAACAAGATCTTGGGTGGAGATTTAGTTCTGCCAGGTTAAGGATGGCCAACGATACAGTAACCTTCCGACCTCGTTCAGCAATGACCCGAAATGGGCAAGGATAAAGGAGGCTCACTTACGTTATAATGGATACAACTGACAAATAATAAAATGAAACTGAAATACATAAAACTATCCAACATGTTTTTTTCAGTATGATCTTTCTGGAAATAATCTCATCTAGAAATGGGAAGTCTCCTTGTATGAGAGTTACCATCAAATTATTTAGACTTGTTGTTACTGAAGAAGCACTCATAACAACAAAAACCCTAACTATGCAAGTTTTGTCACCTCTTACTATTCTAACAATACCACTGCTGCCAGAATCAGCATGGGGCTTACAGTCTGAATGCTCAGAATTCTGTAGTTTGGTACTGAGACAGAATGACACATGTCACTTCTGGGAACAATGAAGTAAGTTATCGGCTACATTAACTACCATGGTAACTAGACTTTGTTTTCAACAAGGTTTCTTTGCATGAAATACACAAAAATTACTCCCATCACATTAGACATGTATGAATGGTTAAAAGTCAAAATGAAAAAGCACAGTCACTGTTAAAACACAAACAAAACTTGCACAAAAAATAGCAGCTCTAGATTGAAAGACGAAGTGCCGCGACTACAGCAAGACATCATCGACTAATAAGCGATCGACAATTAGTGCCACATCAGCTTTGGCAAATGTGATCACAGTATCTACCTAAACAAATGGCGCACGATCCTCCCAACCCATTAACCTTACATAAACACACGCACATTCACATCAATCATAGATAAAGACGCAACAACTTCACAGCGACGCTAAACGCAGACCATTTCACCGCAGGCAAAACAGACCCACAGTGTCATATGAACACTGAAAATGCATATGTTGAATCATTATAGCAACTAACTGGTTGTCAACATACATCGTGTGTACAATCTTAATATCTATTCTGGAGGCACTTCGGCTAACGTCAGCCAATTATTACACCTACTTGATATCAACTGGTGAAGCCAGATACTTATCTAAGCACAAGAACAAATTCACATGTCTATATGCAGTGTCAAATGTATGACGCACTATCAGTAAAATATCTCAGTCGACAAACAAATAAAGAAACAGAAGAGATGAATGCCGCTAGTGAAGCAAGAAATAAAACTGACTCAGATGGATCGAGATATGGCACATTTGTAAATCATGCAACAGCGATCAAGTGTTATAACATACACATGCTCAACGTCAAAATATCTTCTCATACCAAATGCAAGTTACAAAAAAAATGAATTACACGCTGCCGTCCACATTCACCCAGCTTCAACAGTATAATGTACACACGCATACATACACATGTAAAGCTACAGTCCACTGGTGAGCAATCTTCAGTAATGATTAAAGCAGTTGTAATTTTAAAATACTGCTAGTTTTATCAAAGCAAAGCTGCTCTCACCGAAAATGGCAAATATTAAAGAACGGAGGCGCAAATCAGTGAACAGCGACTTGGCTAATGGCACAGGAAGTGAAAACTGCAATGCACTGGAAACTGCAATGCACTGAAACAGCTGGGCACCGCAAGCAGTCACTCATCATCTCAAGCTATGCTTAAAAGACACAAACATATTATATACACAACATTGCAAATGTATTACGAATCACGCTGTCAGCAATGGAATGATCAGCTAATATTACCAGACGTGCTTATTTGCAATTAACAACGGGCGATTACCGACAAAAAAAGTCAAAACAAAAAAATGAAAACAAATGTCATGAACCGAGAGAATACACGAGAAGCAATACATATCAGTGACATTATAAGCATTAAAAACAAACAGACATCTATCACAATGAGGCAGCACACAAGCCGACTGCTCGTCAACGACAACAACAGACATATCGGTTTCCGTTACACGGACATTATACAAATTGTGAAATAAATCCCAGAAAAAAAACATATTCCAAACTCTTGTCTGCAACAGTCGATACACAAAACAAAACAGATTTGATCTGTACAACGGCTTTGATGCAATTTCAGTCAGTTAGTTAGTTCGAGTTTAACGTCCCCTTTCAGCACAAATATGGCTATATCAGAGACAAAAGGTCAAGGGTGGAGAGCCATCTCTACCCAGTAAAGGAAGGCCAGCGATATATTAACC
>Ga0209780_1001385_pt1 | contig 15836 bp, 12 predicted proteins | sample WorMetexBAHAMAS2_FD_187384 | JGI IMG/M metagenome (GOLD analysis project Ga0209780, IMG submission 187384) | Marine gutless worms symbiont microbial communities from Max Planck institute for Marine Microbiology, Germany - Inanidrilus exumae... | ecosystem: Host-associated > Annelida > Digestive... | reverse complement strand
CATATATATACGCTCGTAGGAAGAATTTAGCAAGTTATAAGATTGCTTTAATAAATTACATGTAAAAGTCTATGAAAATGTTAACTTTATAACTTAGGATAAACTTAAGATAAACTTATGATAAACTTAGGATTTTTCCTAAGATTTTTTTGTGAACCGGGCCCCTGGATTATTCTCACCAATGACAAGGCTCATTTACGGTGTGAATCTTAGGTACATGGGAGAGATTCGAGTGTTCGGCGGCGTTGCCTGATCACGTGGTTGTGTGTGGTCAATGGCAGCGGTCATTGTCGGCTCAAACGGCAGTGGACGTGGTTCCATGTCGTCACTGCTGTGAAGTGCCCTCAACTGTGATATTTGCCGCAGTAACGCTTTACCCTCCTCACGAGTCTGTACATCATAAACAATCAACCAACCAGAGCATAATGTAGGGGCAGTGGCATTTCTACGGAGGACAACGAGGACCGTGGCCCCCAGAATTTGAGCTTGCCCCCGCCACTTTTCATTCATTGCCATATACTACAGGGATAGTTCAAGCCGTTCAAGTTCATTCAAGGTCACCGATTTTGGTGCCAATTGAAAGCTCATATACGACTTCCTATCAGTGATTATTACTAACTTACCTGCTATCTTTCACCGTTTGCGAGATATAGCCTTCTAAATGTCACAAATCGCTATATTAGGCTACCCCTCTTGCGTTTAAATCCCCCTGGGACGATCTCAGTAAATTTTTCAGTGAATGTCAACGGATGGCCAAGATAACAAATGGCGAAAAAACATTGCCAAAAATTTCAACTGCCTGAGTAGGGTGCATGAACGTTACAGACGACAGACAGACAAGACGACGGACGGGCGATAGCATATAGCGAACATTGAGTACACGTTCACTAACCTTATTGCGCAGCAGGCAAAAACTGGTGTGAAGTTGCAGCACATTTAGCTGACTTGCAAGCAACAAATTTTTAAGCTTAACAAAACAAAAACAGTTTACACAGTATAATACACAAAAACACAACAACCAATACGTAAAACTACTACGGCAAGTCTGTAAATAAAAATACCTCGAAAAATTCTGTACACTTCTGGGCAGCGTAGTAGCCTTGTTCCAACTGGTTCACTTTGATGTGGTAGTTGGCTAAATACTTGTAAGCGTGTGCTTGTTCATCATAGCTACATACCTGACAATTTCAACAGAAATACACTCATTACTATAATTAGCCCACACAGCACCGCGATACCGAATGACTTATATTTTACCGCTGCGTTTTTTCCTTTCTTCTTTTTTTCGACGCCTAATCTCTGAGGTCACTGAACGGATCTCAACCAAACTTGAGCACATATTCACTTATGACTGCTATTTGAAAAATTTGGTCCAAACTCCCTCGGGCATTTACCCCCACGGGCTGGGGGGCAACTAACCGCTTTTTGGGACCGAAATTGAACTTTGACCGAACATATCTCTGCAACGGAACATGATATCAACAATCGCAAAGAAACTTGTCAATCTACATGGACTCCCTTACATGCCCCAAACTTGGTGAAATTTGGTCCAGAAACGGCTGAGAACGACTGGCGAGTTTTTGCCCACCCTCCTAAATTTTCGCATTGGGAGACAATGCCAGCCTTACCGCATGGACGTTATATAACAGACAGTAGGCAAACTTTGGCACGTGTTACGTCGTGGCACGAGCTTACAGTCTAGAACAACATACGATAAGATATATTTATGTGCGCTCAAAAGCTGACGATATGGCCAGCTTAGTCTAGTGCATGAAACAGAAACAAAAATTAAGGAAAAACTAAAAACGAAACCAATTAGCTCCGAAGAAATGATGCGGGCAAAAGTCCGTGAAGGCAGTCCAGGAGGAAGAAGTGAAACTACAGGGGGGTAGGATTTGTTAAACAGGTAGGTTTTAAGCCGGGAGTTAAAGTGGAGTGCTGGACTTTGCCATGCAACTAGTTTGAAATACTGTGACTCAATAGTGAAGATTATCCTACCACACACTGCATTTGATGGAAAGGTCGGGTACAGAGCCAGCATACCTTGTCAGAAAGGATTTGAAAACATTTAACTTAACAATTTATTCAAGCATAACATAAACGCTCACTTAGGCAACAAGATAACAACAACTCCATCGTGTATATTACCTCGTTACATGCCCTTTCATTGATGTATGCAGTGTAGGCGGCAGCTGCCTGATCATCTTCTGACAACTTCTCATACAATCTACCAGCATAACAAGCCCATTAAGGAATTAACTGCCATTAAAAACTTAACACCACTGAAATTTGCAATACAAACAAGTCACATCAGTAGCAAGATTCAATAATAATCGAACATTACTCCTTTAATGAACAAGCAAAATTACTTTCCTGTTGCATCACTAATGTGGTTACTGTCCCTGCGTTTGCTGCAAAGCTTCGCTCTTGCAATTTAAGTCGTTATTTATTATTTATTTTTTATTTATTATTAAATCGTACACAAGGCACAAGTAAAAAGAACACAAATACAGACATAAGAAAGAAACAGAAATAAATCCAAATGACAAAACGATTCAGGATATAGGTTTGTAGTACGTATTCTGTATAAGTTTCTTTTTTAAAAATTGTGTAAAGTATAGACTTAAGTGTATTCGTACCTGTTTATACCTTCACATGCACTTACTTATACTGTTTGGTATATATTGCATGTCCTACGGTATGTCTGTGTGATGTGTAAATTTTAATATAATGCAATACAATACTCTAAATTTCATTTGACTTTACTATTCTACGATGATATTTTCTGCTAATGCCATTTAATTTCTATGCTGAGACGTCATTCATTTTAATTTGTCGTCTTAAATCAGTAAGCTAAACGTGCGTTAAAACAGCAATTAATGCATGACAGAAATAATTAATTCTGCGATTAACGCGATTTAAAGAAATCAATCGCTCAACAGCCCTAATCAAATTAACAACTCAAATATTTAAAAGACTAAAAGTACGTTTTAAAAAAAATTAAAGTATCCCATCATAAACAATAAAGGGTACCGGCGTCAGATCGCCACCATACAGGAAGCAACGTCTCTTAACGTCATATGGCAGATGATGAAAAGATGAGTCGGCGGATGATGATCGATGGTTAGCATCAAGTTCACTTTGGGTTCGGAGTCAAGAAAGAACATTCGGCCCAAGAAAAAACCTGTGTGTGCCACTTAATTCCGAAGATTCTTTGTCCGAACAATTGAAGGAAAGAAACCAGGGGAACTGGCAAACTGAGGTTCAGCCGGAAAAAAGACAATTGAAATGGCGACGTTGTGATAAACAATGGAGTTCTGTGAATGACTTACATGCGACAAATCAGTCCATACAGTATGACCTGTACCACTAGAAAGATTTTAATTCACTGTGTAGCAAGTGTTCCTAGTTTCGAGCAAGGCTACAGGAGTACCAATGTTTTGAGATCCAGACCCTTTCACATCTGGCAAGCACACCTAAAGTTCCAAAAATCAGCCAAATCTGTTGAGAAGTTTATGCAAAGTTCACACACAAAATGTGATATCATCAGCTGTATGCTGGACGCTTAAGTCATATTTCACTTGACGAGATATCAACATTGCTTAAATATCTTTCTTTATTACTTTCAGCTCTGCTCAACAGAAAAAAACTAAAACAGCACAGCACTGTCAATTTGCGGACCATCTTCAAAAATCTAATTGACCGTTCCCAAGGCAAACCCCTTTTCCAGAATTTCAAGAAAATTCATCAAAGATTTTGCCGACCAACCAAAAGAGAGAACGATAAAGTTCAAGCACTTTTCTCACAACTTCCTACTTTACAGAGGTAATAAAATAACAACACTAGAAAGTCTCGAGGTTGCATCGACCACTTTAGCACAAGAACTTAACAAAAACCAACTAGTAATCAGTTATTTTTAGTTTCAATTCATTCGGTCGAAGAAGAAGGGGAAGATAAGGACATTTGTATATGGCGCCTTTTCGTGAGGACTCACCTCTAAAGCGCTCAGAATGGCACGTGTTAACGACGGATCACACAGTTTTACGTGCCACCCACACCACGCATTTATTAACGAATGGAGTGAGCCATCGTGCCTTCACTCCCCAGCCGCAGAGCATCACTGCACTTAGCTGGTACTCATTTCCCGTCCCGCTGAGGGTAGGAGACTGAGTTGGCCTGAGTGGCTGATTACATACCAAGGTGGTATACCCACCCGAAGATGGTCACCTATCCCAGTACCAACCAACCGATAGTGCGGCGGCCGGGGATCGTACTCACGACCATTGAGGCGCAAGTCTGACGCCCTAACCACTAGACCACCGAGCCATCCTCTACTTTAGTGTTCGCTTTTTAGCCATGGTCGGCTCACCTCACCTCGCAGTATTCATCCAAAGCCAAAGAAGGAACATTTCTCATCCTGTGACCGTAAACATTAACCTGTGACCTTGACTTCTGAACTTGACCTAGATAATGTCAAGGTGAACTGGCAAGTCCAATATCTAGGTCAACGGTCATTCTGTTCAAAAGCCAATTCTCTAAAGCGGTCAGCAGATATTCACTTGGCTAGTTTGATGAGTGCAAGGCCCTCGACATCACCCAGAGAGTGCGCCTTCCAGAAACACTTCTTGGCTTCCTGAAGTCGATCGAGCTTTTCGTAAGCTTCTCCGAGAGCAACCACCATCCGAGAATCATTCGGCCTGTAATGAAGAGACAAGCCTCTCAGCCAATCACAGGTCTCCAGATATCATATGATAACGAAATGTGACTTTAAAAATACACATAAACATAAAATCAACATCAAATAAATTAAAGCCAGGTTTAGTCGCCTCCTACGACATCCGGCCTATCCCCGAAGACTTTCTTTGGGAACAAACAAGAGAAAAAAAAGGGAAGGTAACTAACTAACTGAAGTTCACCTCGAAAACAAACAGACAGACAGACCATGCTACTCTATCTGTAGCAACAGGCCGCATCTAGTTATTCCTGCATGTGGCCTAAAAACTAAAGTCATGTTTGTTCGCCTTTCAAAACGTCCCGCCTAAGAATGTAACTGGTTTATGCTTACAGCCCTGCGACCCACACACTCGGTAGAAGCTGTGGCCAAACATCAAATCCTTCCCTTTGACAGATTTCAGTACCAAGCCAAGAGATTGGTTGATAAGAACATCTCCAAAATGACCTATTCTGTGTCAAGTGGGACGCAGAACCTTAACTCAATCAATCAATCAATCCCTGTGACAGATAATCCTCTCCAGGCTGGATCAGCTAATTGGATGAGTGGGTAGTTCACCCAGGTCGACTTAGCCTTTCATCCTTTTGAGGTTGATAAACTGAATAGTAATCTGTAATCGGATGTTTGCTTCCTCGCCCGGGTGGCGCCATCTGGCGAATGCTTACCGAGTGAAGGCCTAGGGTGGTTGATCGAGTGGTGGTGTGTGTTGTAGCTGCAGCATTGCGCTCCCGCACCACTGGCTCAACTTCCACTTCCTGCGATTGTACAGCGTGGCTGGTCCAGTATAGAAGAATCCGACCTTTACCCTTTTACCTTTTAGTTGACAAATCAGCTAAAATGTTTCTATTAGGCAAATAAATAAAGGTGGTTGGTGGGTTGGTTAGAGTTCACTAGGTCATAACGTGCCTTTACAGGAATAAAATAAACAGAGACAGCATTTTGCACACCTGAAGCAACTCACCGTAGCATCTGTGCCTGTTTGTAGTAATATAAACAATAGTACGGCATCTTTAGAATCTCGTAGGTCTGACCAAGACCATACCATGCTCTATAGTCACGCCGATTCACCTCTGCAAACAATCATCACGTTGATTTACAGGTATGTTATAGACTAACGACTTTATCTGCAGAGTCGAACATACCTGTACTGAGCGATGGTCTCATCTACTGTTGACAGAGTTACTCTATGTTGAGACCAGTGACTGTTGATAGATAGATACCATCTTGGTATCTAACGTGGCACAGTGGTAGAACGTCGGTCCGTGAACGGCAAACTTTACCTATTCTATGCTCGACCTGCAGCTGATGGGTGACCATTTATGTCGGTAAACCGTCCGCTACAAGGTCAGCCAACTAGGCCAACTCAGCCTTTTATCCTTTCAAGGTCGATAAATAAGCAGTGAGCAGTAATCAGATATGCGCTACCTTGCTTGGGTAGCGCCATCTGGTGAATGCTTACAAAGTAAAAACAAGATGGTTTATTCCATTCGTGGATAAACGTGTGGGTGTCAGAATAAACTGTGTGATCCCTCTAACATGTGCCATTCCTGAGCGCATTAGAGGTGGTTTACAACGATGCGCTATACAAATAGGAAGGGAGTGCACACTATGTATCATTGTAAGTAAGTAATCTTTATTAAGATGCGACAAAAGCACATCACTATACAACATATCAAAACAATAGGAGTGGAACATAGAGAACACATAAAAACAGAACAATAAAAACACAAAAAAGCCATACAAATAAATACTAGGATAACCTTATTTCATATACTGATACAGAGATGGAACAATGAAAGATTTTTTATGCAAATCAGTATAGTGATCAGGCAACTGAAAAGGATGACCTCGCTGACGAAGATCACTTGTCCGATACGGCGGGAGCAGATGGTAAAGGGAATGACTTGTAGAACAACAGTCGTATACAATACAGCATAAAACAGTTCCCATTATTTTCCCTCCCAACCTACATACAATCACCACAGCTCAGAAGATGCTGTCTATTGGAGGAGACTTCCAGTCAAGAACTGCAGGATTTCGGAGGAAGGTTTCACTGCTTGCACGCCCTTGGATTACGGAGAAAAAGCTAGAGTTCTACACCTGAAGTAAGTAAGTAAAAATGAATAGTGCACTGCTACAATCAACAGACCTATGGCCTGTCTGTATGCCTGTATGGCGGCAGAAGTCTGCTTGAGTTCCATATACTCATGACCCATCAGTGTCCAAGCCGACAGATAGTTGGGGTTCAGCTTCAAAGCTCTCTTGAAATACAGTGCCGCTTTCTCATGATGTGACCGCAAGCTGTAATAGTTACCTGCACAGACGTATATCCACTAAAGCACAAACAACATCAATCGCAGATGTTCAGTTTTGCATTTTCATCAATCTTCTAAATATACTGAGGTGGCTATACTGTGTGAGGTTCTTTTCTTCTCTTTCTTTTTCAAAATCAAAACTGGACTGTATTTGTACAAAAGTCAAATAAGAAACATTGATAACGACATTTATCACATTTTCTACCACATGTTGCTTAACGCGTTTTCGGTTAATCTCTCTATATTTCAGGCACCCGTTCGATCAAAAAAATGTATATCGTTCGGGCACCCATCAAATAAAAAGGATGTTATAGTTCTGCATCTGACAAATATCAATCATACATATTCAGTTTTGCATTTTCATCAATCTTCCAAACATACTGAGGTGGCGCGGTGGCGCAACGGGTAGAGCATTGGATTTGCGATCAAAGGGTCGTGGGTTCAAATCCTACTTGGGGCAAAAGCTGCGTAACAACCTTGGGCAAGTTGTTCACACCTATGTGCCTCTGTCACCAAGCAGTATAACTTGGTCCCAGCCAAGGGGCGGTGATGCTCTGTGGCTGGGAAGGTAACCGCAGGCCTGGTAGAAAGTAATGGCAGCCTACCGCTGGGTGGATGACTTATCACCTGCAGGCTGACTGCCCGTACACCGGGATCAGCTCCGGGCCCAACGCTCGATAACGAGTATCAGTATAGGAAGCCTTTACCTTTACTGGTGGCTCAGTAGTCTAGTGGTAAGGGTGTCAGACCTGCAACTCAACGGTTTGATTCCCAGCCACCACACTGTCGGGTAATAACATTACGCAAGTTGTTCACACCTATGCACCTCTGTTACCAAGCAGTATAAACTGTTAGCGGTCCAAGAACGTTGACGTCCTACGGCTGGGAAGGCAACCGTCGGTCAGGCATCTCAGTAGCCATGCATCACAGACATTAGTTGTTTGTACACCTAAAAACTCGGATTCTTATACAGCGCTGATGACAAAATAACTGGACCAGCGCACTTTACAGTCTCGGGAGTGGGTTCAAAAACCCACAACAGCGAAATGATTACCCCGCCTATAATCCTAAGGAGTACTGCTGACTTTATTTCTGACATCATAAATTTAGACCTAACCACAGCAATGGAAATTGGAAAAACACAATGTGGTAACTGTGCTCTGTATGCTACTGTGCTATGGCACTGCCTGCATGCTTCTATTTAGTTGTGAATACTTTGCCAACGAATATTTATTATTATTTCTTCAATAATAGAAATAGAAAATAATATTTCAATGTTCTTCATTTTAACATTCTTTGTAACAAAAAGGCCAAAATACGCGGGAAAATATGCTATATATGCATTTTGCTGAAATATTCGTCTTGTCTCATCTTCCAGTTCAAGTCTTCCACAGTTTACCTTTACTGGAGTCGGACAGTAGGCAGTTGACAATGTTGGCTGGTTGACAGGAAAGCAACATTTACATGCAGACTTTACAAGTCTAATGACACTTAGAAACTCACCGATAATGCAGCACGTTTCGACTCTGTACTTGTCCAGCTCGACACAGCGATGTGCCAAGTATGCAAGCTCTGACTTCATTTCCTTAACACATTAATAAACAGCCAGAAATATTACTTGACACTCTCGATGCTCGGAGAAGGGACATTTGCCCAACTGTCTGTAGTTTCAGTACATATATAACAGTTTTCATCACTTCAACAGGATGGGCATATTATGCAATGCTCTTTAATTTTCTTCCTCTGTGTTGTTTACTTTGGATCAGTGTAAAGGACACATCAAAGCCTTTCACATCCTCACTAACACCATCCCAGTAAGCCCAATAAAATGGACATAGAAACAAAACAATACCATCACTAGGGACCAACCTAACTCACTGGGGAAAATGCGTAATTTCACGGTAGAGTTTTGAAAATATGCCAAATTTCACGGAAAATTCGCGAACGGAGTTTGAGAAATTCCCGGACATTTCACGGGCCCCACTGCCGTTATTTCAAGTTGCTATGTTAATGCAATCCACTGCTTTCCAATGGGCCAAACAACCCCAAAAATTGCCACTTCCATCATGACCGCCATCAACACATGGTTCCTTAAGCCCAAACGAGCCCAAACCACACCTGAATATGTTCAGCCATTTCTGCAGGGCTCACGAACGTGACCAATAGACAGACAGACAAACAGACAGACAGAGACCATGCTACTCCGTCATTCACAATAGGCCCCGTCTCGCTATTGTTGTGATGCAGTCTAAAAGGAACAGAAGAAAATAATAATGTAAATAACACACCTTTACATACAATAGGTTAGAATATGTGTCCATGTTGTCCAGTCGATACGGGTCAACCTGCTGTAGCTGACCAAACATACTGACCGCTTGGTCAACATCTACAACACAATACCAGCGGCGTCAGTGCATCAACAACACTGGGTTGATTGACATGATATTATTGCACAAACAAATACATTTAAAATACTTGCGACAATCGACAAATACTGCAGATAACACGTTGTTATGCTGACGCTGGAACCCGTTTGACTGCCCTTTATCTAGGATTGATCGAGTTAAGGTTTCACGTCCCACCCGACACAAAATAGGTCATTTCGTAGACGTTTCTTCCCAGCCAATCTCGTGGCTAAGTACTAAACCTTTAACCAGGACAAAGCGGTTAGGTGGTACCAGTAAAACATTCACTCACTAATCCCTATCTTTGTGGATATTAAAAAATGGAAAAGGCTTCCCATACTCGTTACCGAGCGTTGGGCCTGCAGCTGATCCCAGTTTACAGGCAGTCAGCCCGCAGATGACTATAAGTCATCCACCCGGTGGTAGGTTGCCATTACTTTCTGCCAGGCCTGCGGTTACCTTCCCAGCTGCAGAGCATCACCACATTTGTGGATATTATACAACATTTTAAATTAATTTCCTACATTTACTACGGTCCACAGCATCTTCCTTGTTGAGTTCTCAGGTCTGACACTCTTTTCCACAACCTCTATCCCAGTTTCCTTTGGTCTACCTCTAGTCTTACACCTTCCAGTTCATAATCCACGCATGTTCACCCAATCATTGTCTTTTCATTGCTATGCTAATGCTACTGTAACACACTAGATGGAAAGTACTCTGAGAGAGTACAACTCCCCGCCAAAGCGAAATTTGGGGGTTTTGTGGCCAACACTTGGCAACACTTGCCACACCTACTATTAGACTGTTGCTGTAAAACGGCGATTGTTTACATTTTACGGAGTTTTTTTACTTCCACATCCTTCTACCGATCGTAACGAAACATGAACTTGGTCTTCCCTTTCCCCTTAGGAACCTTCCCATAAAATTTGGTACAAATCCGTCCACAATCATTTTAGTTATCGTGGTCACAGACAGACAGACATACACACAGACAAACACACAAACGAATGCCGGTAAAAAACATACTCCCTCGCTTTCGCAGGGAGAAAAACTCAGAATATAGAAATATTAGATACAAACCACGGATATTGTGATAAGCCATTGCCAGCTGAGACATAACGTATGTGCTGCATGCAAAGTGACTAGAGTGGAGTTTCTCGTAACATCGTAGTGCATCGTTGTTCAACTGCAGCTCAAGGTAGACTTGTGCAACAAAGAAATATTTCATCCAGTGATCAGGCAACGCAAGCTCATTCAGCTGCAAAATAAAAGCACATTACCTGCCGATTTTTGCCACAGATACCGTTTCTTTTTCTAACAGAGTTTTCACTGAAAAAGCAAAGGCAGTATCAACTAAAACGATAAAAATTATTAACAAGAAGTCAAAAGATACACACAAGGAAGAGAATCTTGCTGTACTAAAATATGCCGCTGGACAATTGAACAAGATGAATAAATACTCTTGACCAATGGTGTTTCCATAAAATGCTGTAAATAACACGGAAAGACTAAGGTCTGTTTGCACTAAGCTCAGTTAATTTAATTGCAGGTTAACTCAGCACCATCACCATGTCAACGGAACACAGCGGCCAATAGCAACGTTGAAAAGTGGGTTAGTTAACCGACAGTTAGCCTAAGACTAATGTTAACAAGCTGTCACCCTGACGGGACGTAACACTACTGGCCCGCCGCGTGCTGCCCCCTGGTGAGTTACATTACGCAGTGGAGTGTTACAGACGACGACGACAGACGCCAGCGAGCGTCAACTAGAGCGTCAACAGAGTCAGTCAACTAGGGCAACTCAGCCTTTCCAGGTCAATAAATGAGTACCAGTAGTGAGCCGTAATCAGATGTGCGCTACCTCACATTGACACTAACCACAGAAAATCAACAACAGCTTGAGGTACTACCAGACTCATGAGAAAAGGATGTTACTTGATGCCTGTTCTCTGATGCCAGTACTTCAAGTTAGTTGGTGTTTAATGTCCCGTTTCAGCACAAATATGGCTATATCAGAGACGAATGGTCAGGGGTGGAAAGCCATCCGTACCCAGTACTTCAAGTGGTTATCACAATCTAACTTATAAACACCAAAGATGAAAACTGATACCATGTCTCGATCGCTGATGAGAAGAGACAGTTCTAACCACGCCGACCACAGCAACGGCTCAGCATTGACCGCTTCGACAAAGACGTCGACTGTTTCTCTATCTTTTAAGTCCAACTTCTTCAGCACTATACCATACCTGAAGCATCGCCAGCATCAGCATAATCAAGTAAGTAAGTAAGTAATCTTTATTAAGATGCGACAAACGCACATACATCTACAGTTAGTTGTTGAACGAATCGGTCTGTTTTCCACGGCAGAAGGTTAGGCCAAAAGGAAGGCTGCAAAAATTGTTGTAGCAAAGGTATCTACAGCCTGACAGTGGCAGTGTTATGTTACATGTATCATCTCGATTGTACATTATAATTACAAGCCATCACGCTGCTCCGTGGAAGGATGGCTAGTACCCGCCCGCCACCCGTCTCCTCATCCCCTCACTCCACTGTTAGCGCCACGTGACCCACGTAAGCCACACCCATGGTGTGACAAATTCACACTGGTCAAACCGTCCAATTATTAGATATAGATAGCTTCCATGGATTTGTACGTAAAGTAACAAATGCACATAACATACACATAAAGGCAGTAGCCATCAAGTTCCCCTGCTTTGTGCTTCTTCCGCAGTTCAATATGCAATGATTTCAACTGATCACTGTATGAACTGTCCTGCATACCTGCAACCAGTACGTACATGGCAATATTCTGACAGTTAAACCAATGACAAACCTACCAAATGCCATTAATATATAAATTAGCCCCGTACGGGACAGCTGATCGACTCCTACTTACTGCCAACTTCAAAGTCACGTGACACATAAACTAGGACAAAAAATAAAAAATCTGGCCCCGATAAGCTTTAGGTATTGCCCCTAATTTAAGAATCCATGGTCACTTGCCAGCTCCCATTATAAATAAAGGAGATGGCCTTCGAAAATGGCCAAATTTCCGACTTTCAAGGGCTCTTGACCTTGACCTTGGATTGGGTCATACTGCATACCATCATGCATCACTCGTCGACCACTACCTACACACCAAATTTCATTGAAATCGAAAAACTTTGCGGATGGACGGACAGACGTACGGATGTATGGACGGACAATTGAGACCCACCTTATTAGGTCGACTCAGAGGAGTCTACCTAAAAATTAATATAAACTGACATACTGTTTATTACTGCCATGATTGCCTGAAAGGAATCTGCAGTATTCAGATTATGCAGAATCAGAGGTCAATGTTGGGGTTATTGACCCCCCAGGGGCAACACATTGAGGGTGAAATTTGGTGATGTCAAATTTCACCTTCATCAGTGGGGTGTGTGGCCCCAAAATCTATAAATTTTAAATCTGAAAATATAAATGTCCCAAAGGGGCAAATCCCTTTCACAATTCTTGTGAAATTTTCAACTTATGTGGGTAATTATACGATAGTTCTATTTTGTTGATTTGATCAGTTGGGGTTTTAACTCAAGGGGTGCATTTTCCACAAATTTTCAGTAAAAATAAAGTACTACAGAAAGGTAAAGGACTTACCGTAGGCATCAACCGCATCATCGAGTCTGCGTTTCTCAACCGCCAGGTATCGTGCATATGTGTGTATGAAATAAGCCCGGTGTGATTTGCACGACTTCGTAAAGTGAGCGGCCCTATCATACTCCTTCAGATCAAGGTAGCTCTTCGCCAAAGTGTAGTGATCATAGTCGGCAATATCACTCTGCACAGACAAGCAAAACGAACCCAGGAGCAAAAAAGTAATCATTAATAGCAATCGTGATGATCAACTCATGTGGCAGCAGCAGAAAGAGAAAAACTTATTACAGAGGTCAGAAATAAACTGCCGCTGATGCTGCTGCCACCAAATTCCAAGCAATTATTTAGTGATGTGACGATTATCGAGATCGATATCAAAATCGTGATTTTTAGGAAAATTGAACGGAATCAATATCGCGATTTTTTGGAGCAAGTGCGACTAGATTCTGATACTGTATCGCCCTTGAGGGACCGGCGATCGGCGCTGGAAATCACAGAATGAATTTTACACCCCAGCGCGTCCGATCACGCCGATGTGGAGGCATTTATATCTCTGCAAATCTGATCACGCCAAGTGCAGAGGAGTTTATGTCTACAACTCCGAATATTGGGGTGAAAAATCGAATCGAAATAAAATTCTTTGTACAAAATCTAATCGAAATCGAATAGAGAGGAAAAACCACAATTGTTACGTCACTACAATTATTACTGTGATCATCATAATCTCATCATAATCAACATCCTATTCGTCATTCATCTTTAGGGATGCACCGGATTATAAACTTTACTATCCGGCTGAAACCGAAACCGGATTGTACAAAAGTTGCTAATCCGGCCTAGTAGTAGATCGGATCGACAGTAAAATGTTCCCAAATATTTCTACTTTTCTCAGTAGACATTTCAATTCTTCTTTCATAATCTTTACGTTGATAAATTTTTGAACTGCGTTTATTTACATTTGTTTGTTTTGTTTACTTTTGCGAAAAATAGCGCTTCTTGGCTTTGTCGAATAAGTATATTATTCGGTTGCACTATCCACCGTTTCTTCTCAGCTACTTGGTTTTTGTTTTTAGTTTTTCCTTATTTTCTTTCGCTTTCTGTGCCATGCGTCAGATTAAGCTGGCCACCGCATCAGCTTTTGAGCGCATGTAATGTGACGTAAATATCGCGTATCGTATCATATCATATCGTATCGTAATAAACGTGGATGAATAAATCAGACTGCACATTATTCTAACATTCCACCATGGATAGTATATTATACTATCCATGGTGGAATGTTAGAATCAAAGTTTTATGCTACAATATATACTGCGTAGTTAAATACTGATTAATTCTAGTGGCTGATAACAAATTTACACATGACAATTTACATTACTCAATGTTCCCATCAGAAAAATCTTCTTGTATTCTTTCAACTAGCTGCCAACCAGGAATTTTGGTAGAGGATGATAAATGGCAAAATGCACAATCTGTTGTATGCTCCAGATGAAAATTAAATTAGGGGCTGTCCATAAAGGACGTCCACAAAAATTTGGTAATTTTTAACCCACTCCCCTCCCATTTGTGCGCTTTTGTATGCATCTGGCTAACCCCCCTTTCCTCTCCCCATGCGGACGTCCACATCTGCATATCATACAAGCAGTGAATCGGCCACTAGAGATGGTGAATGGCTTGTGGCTGATGCACGGGCTCCTTGGCACAGACCAAGAAGCCATAGACAGCCGACGTCTAGCAACCTGAATGGTCCATTTAGTACATGGTAGGAGTGACAAGAAACGTCATGCAGCTGCACGCCAGCACAGCAAGCCTTAGTGCAACACTAAGTTGCGGACGTCCGTATGCAATCAAACCCCCCTCCCCCTTGTCTGCATTTGTCCGCATCTGAGCCAACCCTCCCTCATCCCCGCACTGCGGATGTCCTTTATGGACGACTCCTTATACAATTAAAAGCAGGTATTCCAGCTACTGCATAACAAAACATTCTATAAATAATGGCATAGCATACCTCTGTAGGCACATCAATCAACTTTTGTAGATCACTGGATGTGACATTAATTTGATCTAATGCATACACCATCTCTGCAGACCTAATTTTTGCAAAAAAAAACAAAACAAAACTATCACCAAATAAAGTAAAGCTGTGCAGAAAGCACAGTCCATCAAAATGTATGATTAGCATGGTTCATTACAATTTTAAACTTACTTCTTTGTGCTCAAAACCAATTAATTCCACATTACAATAAAGAAAAACAGCTGATTGAAAACGTGCAATAAATTCATTAAGATGCAGTTGCTACCCAAATTTAAAGGCACGGAGTATGAAAAAGCACTGAAATGAGTTGACTTGCATGCCAGGGTACAAGTTGACCTGCCTTTCGGGTATGAGTTGACTAGGATGGGTACGAGTTGACCTGGGTACGACTTAACCAAACACCCTTTGACCTCGTAATCTTTCACATATTGCACTTATAGGTATTAAATCTCATACCCAATTGCTGTCCCCATTCTTCCAATCTTATAAAATCTTCCTGCCTTATCAGATCTTCCGGTAGTACTACTTGGTCTTCCACAAGTACCAACTACCAAGACGTAGACGTAGACGGAGTTTACGAGCGCAGGCCAAAGCCTCTATGCCCGCATCTTGAAATCACTTCACGATAAACTACGTTACTAAAATTCCTCACACAATACTTCACTACGACTTCCGGTTCCCTGCAGCTGTGCTCTAAAATCATATACAATATCTTG
>Ga0209780_1001384_pt1 | contig 15845 bp, 10 predicted proteins | sample WorMetexBAHAMAS2_FD_187384 | JGI IMG/M metagenome (GOLD analysis project Ga0209780, IMG submission 187384) | Marine gutless worms symbiont microbial communities from Max Planck institute for Marine Microbiology, Germany - Inanidrilus exumae... | ecosystem: Host-associated > Annelida > Digestive... | reverse complement strand
CGTCTGGATTTGAGGAAGTACTTCTTTTCTGAGCGGGTTGTTAACCGATGGAATGAATTAGATGAGGACACGGTTTCAGCTACAACGGTCAACATGTTCAAGAGCAGACTGCAACGCATTCGTCAGTCCAAGACAAGCTTTTACACGGACACTTAGTGTCCTCCAAGCTTCAAGGCCTCATCTGGAAGAAGTCAATCTTCTCCCTGGTGCGGCCGCACCAGGTAATTCACCAGGTAATTCACATCCATCTACCGATCGTAACGAAATACTAACTTGGTCTTTTCTTTCCCCTATACCTTCGCATAAAATTTGGTGCAAGTCCGTCCAATTTTTTGGTTATCGTGGTCACAGACAGACAGGCAGACACACATACAAACCAACGCCGGTGAAAATATATTCCCTCGCTTTCGCGGGGATAATTACTTAGGTCGGGTCACGAATACGTTCGGCGCATCCAGCGCTAATAATTAGCCTACTCAACGTAAAGTGCGTGATCACGTGTCTTACATCTCGACTGACTGATCGTGTCTAACGTAATTCTGTGACTGACTTGCACGATAATTGCCTGCAGATGAAAGCGGTTAAATTTAGTAACGCGAGTAGATTAACATGGTTTTAATGTGTGCGCAAAATTTGCGATGAAACTTCATAGATAACCTAAACTTGTACTGCATTAAAAATGGCGTTTTCGCAATGGTGCATGGTAACAAGTTGGGGGTTTCGATGAAGGAACTTATTCTTTCATTTAACGTACGTAAAGCCGCCGTTAATACTGGAGCGGGCGGGAATAGGCGGTCGGTCTAAAGATGACGGGAGAGACTGGACAGCCTACAGACGGGACAGCCGGTCTTGTGGTAGATGGGACAAGAATAGGCCTACCAGCTAGCCAGGTCAACTCAGCCTGGACATAACTCCAGTGAGTACCTCATGGTCAAGGACCCCTCCCCCGATGAGCCAAACGGTAAGTTGCTTTTTGACGACGTATTAAGATATGCGATGGCATGCCATCATTCAGTAAGTAAAGTAAAAAATGTGAAGGCTTCACACACTCGTTACCGAGCGTTGAGCACGGGCTAGGTCGATTCAGCCCACAGGAGACTGAATGTAAGTGCGCAATGTCATAAATGGTTAATGAGGTGAGGTCTATACAAAAGAAACATTTATTATTTATTGCTATTTTGCTGTTAATATTGCCTCGAGAGACACACATTGACATCCTAATCATAATGTATGCCTGTAGTCCCGATCTGGGAGGGCAACTAACCTGAAAATGTGGGTTTCGTGATTTAATGATACAGGCATACTTCACGACCTCTTACGACGGTACCTACTTAGCTAATGTCGGGGTTAAAGTGGTGTATCGCGTGCCGGTCGAACTAGTGGCGCCGTCTGTCGACTGGTGACCGTACTGAGTGCATTATCGCGGTCGGCTCCATTCATGCGGAACGCTGCGGCGCCGCTCTGCCGCGTCGTAATTGCAGCCCGCCTATAGCGACGACAGGTCGCCACGACACGAGAGACGTGTTGGTAGCTTGCTGTGATCACTTGCAAGTACAGCACGGTACAATACGACTCTAGATTGATTTATTACTGGCCCGCCTATACATAGTGTAGGAGATGCTAAAAACTGACGGGCAACCAGCTTAGCACAGAACAATAACAGAAAAGTAATCCTTTCAATGCAATGGCATACATTAATGTCATATCGAAGAATATAAAGCTGGTTCATTGGCCCTTGATGGATGGGTGTTGCAATTAGAGGACTGACCAGGCCTATTCACTTTATCAGATATCGCAGCTTTTGTTGTTGTAGTTTGGCGAATAGGCACCTACTCATCAAACTACAGTAACAATCATCATAACTTTCTTCAGTAGTCAAATGGCGTGGCTGTTACGTTATGCGACCAACAACGGGTTGTGAAATATCAAAAAAAGAATAACAACTACAGTGAATATACAGGAGATATGTTCGGAGTCTGAGCCTAACGCCTAAGAAAAAGTTTATGGAACAAATGAGTTCTAATCCTAAGCGAAAGAGTGAAGAAGTAATGTTAATGAAAGTGATAAGAGAGAAATTGATGACCTGATCATGTATGTTACATGAGGTAAATCAAAGAAGAATGATTGAGATGTGGTTGAAGGAATGGAAGTGAGGATATGTCTTCATGCGCTGTACATCATTTACCACAAGCAATGAAATGCTTAACGTCCCATTTCACGTCACACTGTCAGAACCGTCACTTCCCGCCGCAGCGTGGGCTGGGATGAACGGAAAGTCATGCTGATAACATCGTTCACGGTTGACTGGGCAGCGATTCAGCGTGCTATACAAGTCACGGTCGAACTAGCACACTGGAACCGCTACACGCAACGCGTCCGTGTAGAGGACTTCCATTGTTCCCAGCTCAACAGACGCCGGTCAGCTGGATTTCTGGTTTCGAAACAGTGAAAACCTTACCAGCGGAGAGGACAGAAGCGAGAAACGCGTGATGACGTCACTCAGTCTGGGGTTTGTTGTCCGAGGAGGTGTAAAATTTCATCTTGCTCTCCCGAAATTAGTTAAGATGCGTTCTGACGCAGACAGCCCGAGAAACTCAAATCTGCTTGTTCGTTTGTGCGCTAACGTTTTGGACCAAAGCCGTTGTTCGCCTGAACGTCGCCATGTTGACTGCGCATTAGAAGCATAGTATAAGACATCACCGGATGTGTTGTTACCTAGTGCGATTGTAAAGACTTTAAGAAGCCCGTCAGAATGAAATGATGCTAATGCGAAATAACCAGTGACAACCCATGCAGAAAAATGGAATTATTTTGTTTCTAATGGGATTTCTTGTTGACGAGCCGTTGTTAGGCCTTGTCTCATAGCATAACAAAGAACGGTAGTTTTGGCCTGGACCATATTCATGTCCCACGGAAAGGGGCTTTCAGTTCTGTACCAGTTGTCACACATGCAGTAAACACGCGTCAGCAACAATACACATTACTGTTTCACAGCGGACTTTCTGACGTTTATCACAATTTTTTCGTGGTTACCTTTTGCTTGTCACCTTAAAGTGTGAATTTTAGAAAGCAGTGCATAAATTTACAATTTAAGCTATTATATTCCAACTTTTCTTGGGATGGTAACCCGGGAAATTCCAGTGACAACATTTCTCACATTTGACTCTTCGCGGTCTTCCACCGCTAATTCCGTCCGAAGCGCATATGGACACGTACAATTGACGTACAGTATACGGAATTAGGCCTATTCCGACGATGTTTCGATGCGGGCGAACATCATTAGCAATGTAATGCAAACTACGCATTACCTGCTAACGACCATGATCTTCGTTAGTCATAACGAAGGTCGTGTTAACGACCGACCCTGTGGGAGCAATGCCGCGCACTGTAATGCTGAGTAACTGAACGTCAACAGTACCACAGATACGGTGAAAACGGGTGAAAGTGATGAACTGACAAGTCCTCGTGGTGAAACATGATACACATGACATTTACTGCAATGCCCACCTTCGTGAAGCTACACACCGTCTAATTTTAAGTTTCGGTTTGAAAGCACTGTACTATTATTACTATAGGCCCGCCCCATCCAGACATATATCTCCTAACATTTTCCATATCTTTATTTCACCAGAATAAAATATCCGATAGCAAAAAACGAAACATAATAAATAAATTAATTAATTGACTTAACTATGAATAAAGATAGACAACATAGAGAGCGTGGCATAGAACATGTAACAGTATTAACTATGAACACAATAAAATAATCTTTAAGTGTAGAATGTCATATTTTTGCAACTACCTCACTTTTGAGATTGTCCGACATACAGCGTTTTCCGATGCGCAGTATCTTAAATTAAATTTACTCTTGCGAGCAGAAATCTGCTCCTCCACAGTCCATATGCCGAAGTATTTGCAGATATCTTGGTACGTGTCTTTGGATAGGGCACCGAATATTTTAAAAAGAGCTCTATTAAGAGCAAATTGCAAGGAGTGCCTCGCCGCAGAATTTACAGGGCATGCCTCAGTCCCATAAAGTAGGATCGGCAGGCATTTACTTTTTATCAGCGCAAAAATAACCTCCTCCGACGCAACGCGTCCAGTTTTTCCAAATACGCAGTTAAATGCCTTATAGAATTCGGCTTTATTAGACTGAAAAGAACACTGGAATGTAGATGAACTCTCCAAGTATACTCCTACATACCTAGCGGACGTTGCCCAGTTAACCGTGAGACCACACACCATCACGCTAGAACATTTTTGCTCCACTGCTTTAAGACAGACCGTGCTGCGTTTTTGGACAACGTTTTTGGCCAAAATTCTGAATTAAGTTAGCTTTTGCAAGGGAGCCATGAAAATTGGGAGGGACTGCAGCCTGGTTAGTCTACCGGAGTTTCGGTAGCCTAAACCCTGTCATGGCAATTTGTGAGCGATGATGTGATCAGTAAAGCATGTTTGAACTCCGTGAGAGCTTTCATTTAACACGAGAAACAGATGATACCTCTGACAGAATGTTTGTCAGAAATAACTACTACACAGACATTAATATTACATATCTACTGCAACCAAAGTTGCGGTAACGTACAGTATCATGATGATGTGGCTAGTAAAAGCACGCATGCATGATTTCCCATTTCAGCCAAATTATATTGCAGTATTACCTAAGAATGGATCAAAGCCCCAGAAATTATACTATTTTCGTCTGAGAAATGTGAGAGGTTCTGAAGAGTACCCGTTTTTGTGATTTACATAGGTGTTTAATTAGAAAGTGTTTTATTTTTGAGATACAATGTACATGGTTAGACAGGTAGGACATACATGCATTAATGCGCTGCCAATCGATTAATACAATGCGTGGGAAAATTTTGTTTTCAGCACCTGTGCATCACAACGAGGAGACAATTCAGCTGCTGCATCGGAAAATGTTGCGGTTCATATCTACCTGAATCAGATCGACGGTACTATAAGTAAGTAAACATTACAGAGATCATTTATCCCCGATCCACGTTTCGTTAACTTCTCGTGACATTGATGTATACATAATATCTGTAAATTAAACGACCCAAACTGTGGTAATATGTTTATGTTTTGTGGCGACCGAAATTCTTGTGAGACATGCAAGTTTTTCAGTTCTCTACAAAAAGGCAAAATAATGTAACTGAAATTAATAACAAAATAACATAATATAACTCAGTTACGTAATACATAAAATAAGGCAATAAAATAGTAAGATACATTTACAATTAAGTAATAATAATTATATGATAACTAGTTATCATAATAAATAGTTCTCATAGCGTTATACGTACCTGTATAAGCTTACATGTGCAGCGTTCACTGTCGAACGCTGTAGCAATACTCACTGCAAACGACGGACCCTAACACAAGTTCGCCGTCTTGGACCGATTTATGGCGAGTTAAAGATTTCCGCCGCTGTGATGCGCCGTGACTGATACGATAATCCACTCACGTGTGGCTTTAATCCGACCACTTCGTGCATCACTAATCGGTTCTCTGATTATCGGGGCATCTCGCTGTTTCGACACGACGAATGACAAATACGCCACTAATTGTCCGTCCGCGCATCACGCGCCTGTCGACGTTGCTATGGTTTTCGCGTCATGTCTCCGCAGCCGACGGCGTGCTGAAGCTTAACTTTCCGATCCGCCGACAAACGCAGTTCCGATGAAAGATCCGCAAACCGGACAACGTCGGCAATGATTCTATCTACGGTCAACAGTTACTACAGTCGAAAAAAACCGCAACCCGTGCAAGCACTTGCACGCAGTACGTACTTGCGATCTGTGGTGCCGTAGGGATTTGTGATTGGGGAACCTGCATAGTTATTCGACTTCTAATAGGCTTCCCATACTCGTTACCGAGCGTTGGGACCGCAGTCATCCCGCAAGTTACTATAAGTCATCCACCCGGCGGTAGGCTGCCATTACTTTCCATCAGGCCTGCGAATTCTACTTTCTAAAATTGAAACGGTTCTTTTCTGACAGTAGAGGGCATGTAAGTGTATAGAATAGCCTATGCGTTATACAATCACGGTCATTATTTTTGTACGTCGCTTGCCATTCGTCACAGTCGTTGAAATTTGCCAGCAATTCAGTGACACAGAACTATTCAGGTTGCCTGAAAACATTACACGTATAGGACTAGATAGTTTGACTGGCGGTCCGGCGACCCAAATGACCGATCTCTAAAGACGCTTTCATTGTAACGTTAAGCCAGAGCTCCATGTTTTCTCGTTTCGTAACGTATTAACGAATCACATTCGTCACGTATCGAATGAAATTGCTACTCCTGTCATTAATTTGCCAGACACTGTGACGCTGCACAGAGCTTATAAGTCGGAGGCGGATCTTTTCCAGTATTGGTCTACAGAGTTACGTGATTTGTTCTATTGGACAGTAGACTTGTAGCGGCGGCGGTTGCGGCGTAGGCTATTCATGATGAGGCAGAGGTCTCAGCATAATGTGCCCAACACCTTTCAATGGGTACAGTGCATAAAGAAAAATATAAAATGTCTCTTTGTCCTATGAAATGTAGTCATATATTATAATATATGGACCAAATTATAGCGAAAATCGGTGTATACTTTTATGCCGTAATAATTAGTTTATGTGGGACGCCACAAGCGGTACTTTGATCGCTTGCTATCAGTGTGAATACAATTCAAAGCTAATGTGTCGCCAGCGTTGTTTCTATCTAAGTTAGTTAAGTTTCATTATATACTACAAGTTACCTACAGGCAATACTCTGATGAAATAGATGTGGAAGTTAGGTCGCACAAGCGGTATTTCAATTGCAGACTGTTGTGGCTGTCAGTCCGCGATCTCAACACCTCTTCTCTTGTATCTAGCCACGCGCAATGCGTTATTCATCTGCCTGTGCGCATGCGCTGCGCGTGCGTCGAGTCCGTCGGGCCGGAAACAGTCCCGCAGCGTGCCGATAATTGCGTCACAAACCACGAGAAACATCGCGACGGACGCAGATGCATTAGCGATCGAGTAACTTCGGCCCTAAACAGCGGATTGCCGGAGGATGGGGATGTTTTAGGAAAACAGCGCGATAAATTCTTTCAACATTGCAGAAAATGAACGTTACTGATGCTGCTAATATTAGGCTGCATCTCAGCAACAGCAATAGCTAGATGCGGCCTATTGATACAGACGGAGTAGCGAGGTCTGTCTGTGAGTCTGTGTGTCTGTCTGTCTGTCTGTTGGACACGTTCATGAGCCCTGCAAGAACAGATAAACGGATCGAGATGCCGTTTGGCTGGGTGACTCGTGTAGGCCCAGGGAATCAGGTCCTCCAACGTGAAGGGGTATTTTTGGGTGTCCGCGCGGCCCATTGAAAAGCATTGAATTACTGCTGCAGTTTACGCAGCAAAAAATCAATAAGGGCATCAGCGTAACTGCTGCAACCGACTGCATTGCTGCCGACTGGCCGGTGTCACATTAACTTTCCCGTGAAAAATCTGCTCCCCCTGCGACGCGGTCTGTCGTCAAAATTATTTGAACATTTGCTATGGTAATGGTAATGGTAAAAGTAGATTTGTATAGCGCATTGTCACAAAGTCTCTAATGCGCTGTGCACGATATCATCATCGTCGTCGTCGTCCACGTCATTAACATCGACAGATTTATCCCGCTGCAGTATTTTCAAGAACAGGTGACATGAAATTGTCATGAATATTAAGCTGACGTTACTTGAACGGCCAAATATGAGTGCAAATTTATAAATTGTAAAAGCTTGCTACGATATTTTGGAATCTGTGCAGACTGGTGTATATACTGTTCATATTGTACCGAGTTAATATGTACTCTGTACTCTTATTGTAGACCTATATTTTTCTGCGTTATATTAAGTTAGGTCAGTTCAGTTCGCTACCCGATTATATTCGAGTGAATAAATATGGTCGTCGTTATACATCAAGCGACTAATTAAATGCATGCGTCTTTAAGCGTCTCATGAAACTCGCTGCTGTATATGACGGCAGAAGGCAAGATGTTCCATAGTCGAAGTGCAACAGTGCGGAAAGCACGATCGTCCACTGCCGTGAGTCGCTGCCGACCACCATACTTGCCTCCTCCGTGAGTCAACGTCACTCAGCTACCCAATTATAAATCTCCCGCGCTAGATATTCATGCTCAGTCACGTGGCGACAGCCGAACGCGAGAAGAGTCAGGCGAAACTAATTAATTACTGGTTCTCAGCGCGGTACATGAATATTCATCATTATCATCTCCTAGATGCTCGTATGTTCTACTGTACCATGTTTATGTATCTGCCATTCTCTGTCTGTTGGAACTCTCAGATGGCTGTTACATATTTAAGTTTCTAATTCAGATCTGCTTTTCAGCCACGGTCGGCCATTCCAACAGTTGCTGAGCTCCTGCTTTCCTCCTGTGACCTTGACCTTCGAACAAAACAGATAGTGTCAAACTAAACCGTCATGCCGAATATCTGGGCCAAAGGTCATTTCGTTCAAAAGTTGTTATCCTGACACACAGACATACACAGCGACCGATTGCTCTACCTGGACTACTAGAGTGGTCGGTAAAATATTAACGCAGTTTAGAAATTTAATATGCCAAGTTAAAACTGGTTTTCAGGTCCCCACTTTCTTTATGATAGCTAGTGGCTCATCGTCGACTTGGCCGAACTGTCGAGCCGAATTATCCCAGCATGCAACACAGCCCTTGGCGACTATTACCCAGGCTAGCAGCTGTCCCGGACCAAAGTGAAATGAAAGAGATGCATTAGCATCAGGTGGCTACAGGCGCAGCTGAACGCTGCAGCGATCAGTGACAAGACATTGCACGCCGGGTCACCAGATACAGTAATCCGATTATCGTAATTCAATATCGGTTTCGGTCACTAGATACTGCATATCGGCCCATCTCTAGGCTTACCTGGGAGGCTGGGACTATAAGATAATTCTGAGTTAAATCCAAAAGTGTAATAAACTGTAGGCTATACGATCCAAATCCAATGTGATGCGACGGGCGCAGGAAATCCTCTTTGCCCGTAATTTAGCACTAAAATGATTTTTGAACAAAGCAGCATAGAACATTCGCGGAAAACAAAACGTGTATTAGATTTGCCTTGATACAGAACAATATGTAGTGTTTAAGTCGACATGCCAATACCGCACATAAATAACTAAATAATAGTAAACAAATAAGTAATAAATAAGTGGTGAATAAAGATTATCGAAATATTTCCGAGGCACAGCTAAGCAAGCAGTCTCATTGCGCATCCTCCTCACAGGCATCCTCTCCACTTGTCCCTCGCTGCATTTCTTCATTTCCCTTCCTCCTGTATACAGTGTATACGTCTAAATAGTGACTATTGGGTACAGAATCTACACGTAGAGAAACCGCCCGACATCTATTCAAGACCGGCTTGTATTATTTTGAGGCCCGGCTTCTATTTCAGGATTTACGGTATCCGTGCTTTGCTAGTCTTAATTTTCGTCAACAAGTGCCAAACGTCATACGATCCGGAATACGTCGCAGAAAGCGTACGTGTAGTCATATTTTACCACAAGCATCATGCGACAAATGTAGATAAAACATAATCACAAAATATCACTGCTATGGCAATATAACAATTTTTATATATACAGAGTGGCACAAAAATTCGGATCATTGCTGTTGTGAGCCATATATAGCGGCTATATACTCTTGCCATGATTTGGCAAAATGCTCACTGGGTTTCAAAATTATTTCACTGTTAGACTTGGCAATACATTTCTACTAAGGTCACCGCGAAAGATTCCAACACAAATTAAAGCTGTCGCTACACTATCGGTGAAATATTTTGATCATTTCTGACGTAACATGGGCAATCACCTGGTTCTTGACCCACCCTGTACAAATTAAATAACTATTAAACCCTTGGACGATGAAGAGTTTGTCGAGAATAAAATTTCTTATAGCTCGGTACACACGACGGGCACCTGTTTACACTACACGTGAACACGTTGACGGCCAGTGTTTACGGCCGGTAAACACAGCCCGTAAACACCAGTAGTGTGTAAGCTACTGAGAAGGGCAAGCGCAGAGGATGCGTGATGCAATAAATGCAATTATGGCAAGAAATACGGTATTTAAATGGTCAGTTGACATTGAATGTACAGTATTTTCAGTTAATATGGACAGACAACTCGTCTGCGGTATGATATATTATGCGGAACGACCCGAAACGTTGAACTTAATTCGACCAGTGTTTTTCATCGGAAAGATTGAAAATTGAAAATAACGCAAAAGCATACGCGAGAAGAGTGGTGCATGACGGGAAGGCTACGGATTCCAACGGACGGACATCGAGTGACCAATGCAGTGGACAGTGGTCACTGGTCAGTCCATTACTGCAAGCACCGACTGTGATGACCTAATGACACGCTGATGTCATTAATAACGTTGACACCCGACACCGGCCAAGCCCCGTCATTGGCGCGGCTAGGATCAAGTAAATAAATAAATAAATAAATAAATAGGCACATTTATATGAGTTCGTAACCCTATGGAGACGGTAACGGTCACAGATTACACAGGACGCCATCAAACCAGTTTGACTGACTCAGCAACTGATCACAAAGCTTGCGCACTCTTTATACAAATAATTATATCACCAGGTTTGAACTGAACCCAGTCAGTGAAATTCTGTAGTCAAGAATTAAAACAGATGTGCAAAACTGTAAATACAAAAGAGAAAATATCATAGAATTGAAACGGGTCCAAAGTACAAAATGAGCCCCTACAGAGATCTATACAGTATAAATAGAACCATAACCAGTACATATATCAGTACTGAACTCATTAAATCCCGCAACTTACAAAATGCGTGTTATGTACTTACATAACGCGATATTTTGACATTTATAATTTGTGTAAAACGTTTTGAAACTACAAAAACCTCTAAAATGTTCGCCACTTGCTGGAAAGCTGTTCCAGGGGCTGACCAGCCATTGTTTCTGGGGTCATAAGACCTTAAAATTGATATTTTTGAAACACGTACACGATAAATATATTGTCTATCATTGAATTGCTGGCTGATTTCTACGTCTGTGGCTGATACACAGGTAATCACAGCTCGATTGTATGACGGATGCTGTATAATGTACATACGCATAGTCTCAAAAGACAATAATTTCAAAATAAAAAAGTATCGATGAAAAGACTATTCAAACATCCTGCCTACATCATCAGTTAGAACATAAGCGCCAGCGTGGTGATTGCCAACCTTATTTCCTATATTGCACAGTAGGAGAGAATTAATGAGAATCCAGTGTCACATTATGAACACTAAATTCGACAGTGAGAAAGAAATAGAGTAGCCACTGTTGGCGGTCTGGTTAATGGCATTGTTTCGACGTTGGTGGTCCGAGGCATTGAGTTCACGGCGCACTGTGACGTCATGCGGCGTGGCATCGATTCTCAGCGACGCCACGCGGACAGTTTCCACATCAGTTGACTCGCTGCGTTTACTAACGTTTGTCGTTCTTCATATTGAGTACCAACCATTTACCTAGAACCATTTAACTATAGTGCCCGTAGCAAGTCACCGTTATTTACTTATTTTATTCTGTGTACCACCTTTCATATCTTCGGGGCATTTTCAGTGGTATTAAATGCACATTTCAATTTCAATCTGTCAATAGCCACATCGGCGCTCTGTGACTCTTTAGTTAAGTAGCGCCGTATATAAATAGACTTACTTACTTACTTACTTAAACTGTCGGATAATTCCAGCAAGACAGCAGACGGTCCTTTTGGAATCAATATAGGGAAGCGGCAAGCTTCATGCCTGACCGACCGCTAGACCCCCGTAAACTTAGGATTTGTATCAATTTTAGGAACGCCCTTTGGCAAAAGTGCTGGGTGGACACGTTTGTCTCAGTACCGCCCCTGATAACGGGCTTAACTGTCGTAGCGCGGAGCATCACGTGCTACGGCTGAATGTTGTCTTTGTACCGCGTTATTTGCGTTGCGTAAGACGCTCCGTGTCACGTACGGTCGACGTGTTGTAAACGAAGGCGAAAGCTGAGTGTCATAAACTTGCGATGGTCGATGACACACTACGATGTCTACGTTGGGTGACGAAGAAGTCGATAAATCAATTAAATTCAGCGATTGGGATAAAGCTCAGGAGATAAGTACCATTGTTTTAGAGACACTCGAATTCCTTCACAAAGCAAGTGTGGGTCGCGACTGCTTGGCAAGAACAAGAACGATCCGCTGCACCGTTTCGTTTGACGCACGGATATAATTTCTATATAGGCCTTCCAGTATCGAACTCTGCATAATTTTTTATGTCGACAAGCAAGATAAAAATGAAATGAACGCATTCGTATATAGCGCTCAGGCTGTATATAACAGGCGGGCGCAGAGACACGTAGGCGTATGTGATATTATCACTGGTTTCTGAAATATAGCGAGATATTGGTCAAAAGTCGTCGATTTTAACCTACCCCACCTCTATTTGGCGCCCCCGTTGGTGGTGACCCAGTTGGAATTTCGCCGATATATTTGGCATCGATGAACAAAAATCCCTGGGCTATTGTATGGCTCCCTCGGTTAAGTTCTAAACTCGCCACTGTTCATAGGTGAGCAACGAGTTTATTTACCAAGGTGTTATTTCAGTATACACTCATCTCAGTCGTGCAGTAATTGATAAGCAGAAGCGGCTCAATATCGTCGTCGTTTGGCCACGTGACTGATTGCAGAAAGATCGACTCTATGTAAATATTTCACTCACATTTCTATGCCGATTAAAGTGTCGCTCACTCGCTCTCTCGGTCGGACGGTCATGTGGAATGTAAAAAAAATCAATCCACCGTAGGCGACTATATTACTAACCTCACGCTCCTGCGTGATCTCTCAGTTTAAACCAGTTATGTATAGATAGAGTCGTAGGTTCGGGAGGGATGAAGGTGTCGCAGACTTCTAGTTTAAAGTGTTCTAGGCCTATAAGCAGGATGTATCCCCAGTCCATGTTTAGACATCGTTCAGATAGACAACATGCAAATCATCCACGTATCTCTTAACGGATGTGGATTAAAGTCCACTGATGGACGATTCCGCATTTCGGACACGTCGCGCTCAAATGGTGCGACATCTGGTGTCGAGTTTGCTAATAGCGGCATGTTGTCACTTCCGCCGGCATTCATTATTCACGCACAACAATAGCCTCATCGGCGACCTAAATAGCCCAACAATAGCCCGACAAACAATAATATTATCCGACGTATCCGTCGCTTGGAAGATGCATGGGCCGCGTGACCGCTTTATCTGCAGTGATGCCTTCCGTCAAGCCGGGAATGAATTAACCGACGAATGCGCGCTTTACCACGCGTGTACCGGTAGAGATGTGTGGTGCAATTACTCCCCCCTGGGAGAAGTGCGAAGTGTTGCGAGTATTACGATGAGCGTGTATGTGTGTCTTTTTGTCCGCTCGCATATCTCAAAAACGTTGAAACCGCACGTCCAAATTTCACAACATTGTCTATACAATTTACCTGTGGCTGTGGTCCTCTTCTGACGATAATGCAATATATCATTGTCACGGGTGCATAACTTATTCGAAAGCTAGAGCCACAAACAAATCTGGAACCACAACGGGGGTCGGGAGCAGTGCTCCAGTGGGGTCCTGGGAAAAGCCCCTGATCGAGGGGTTATGGAGCAAAGCCTCCTGAAGCTGACGACATTTTACTGATACGACCATAAATTTTTGCTTTTATATCCAACTTTAAGCTGAAATACGCTGCCGAGGGCGACGTTGCTGTACGAAGGCTTTGTTTTCACTTTTTCATGTTTGAAATTGGCATAAGTTTAATGAAATTAATGCATATACGTGCGAGGGTTTTTTTCGGAATAATTATAATTAGGTTCGTTCATACATCGACACTGATCTTTCGCTGTAATTTGGTAAACGATATTAAATTTGTGTAATTATATAACACTGCAAAACATTTGGATAGTCATAGGCTTTGAACTGAAGCTTATCCATGACAGTACTTGTGTATGAACGCATAATGTAAGCTATATCATTGCAGGAGTCCACATCATTATCTGTACTTTATTTACTATGCAAGAACTAAATCAATTGCCATGAGAAAATGACGTGAAGAAAGGTAAAATGTGTTTAATCGTAAGGTCTGAACTCTTGCAATGGCGCCTCCTACGTTATGCGGTCAGATTACCTGCTTTGAAGGACAACTGGACATCCGGTGCGGGATGCAGACATACTACCATCTCAGACTGACCTATATCCACACATGCCGACCTACGTCCACACTCCGCGCGATATTCCACGAACGGTGTATCTCTAGCGTGACGTTGATGGTGGGTCTTCACACCCTAAACTTCGCATCCCGCTGGCTGACCGATTCGTCCGATTTTGGGCTTCTGGAGGAGCAAAGTTCCCAAAAATGAGAGATTCCCTGCCCAGGACGCCGATGAACCACCGTGCAAAATTTGACGCCGATAACTTTAGCATCAGCGGAGAAATCCGTAACCGTACAAACATACAAACAAACAAAAAAACAAACAAACAGTAACCGATATATCCACACCTTGCCTATCGGCATGTGTGGATAACAAACATAGACACAAGACGCACGGAATATCGAAAATACACACCGGAAAGGATTACGAAGAACGTGGTGCTATAAAGTATTTGAAGTGCACCAATCGTCTAAAAACTTAAGCCACTATGTTTAGTACCGGTATGTGGTTTTAGATATATACGTGTCTATGTCTTCCGGAGGATGTAATTGACTACCAACATTAGGCCCTATAGCAAAGAAAGATTTTCGTAAGCCACGTTAACCAACGTAGTATAATAGCAAAGGTTTGAGCCAGAAGAGGATTATCACGATTAATTCACAACAGACAGCGAGGCTTCATGACAACGGTAGTCTAATATTATAATGCGATGTTAAGAGTGAACAATGCATCGGACCAATAGGGTCACTGTAGGGGTCAGTTGGCATGGTAACGCCGATAATAGCACCGCCCCCTCTCCGATGTGACAACATAAGCCGTTTATCGAGTCCTGATTTATTCAGACGTCGTGTCACGGAGATTATTTGATGTACGGGGACTTACTTGTTGGCTTATCTAACTTGTACTGTGCCCAAATTGGCACTGCGCTCAACGCTGTTAAGTAATCTGGTGACGATAGGGCCGTATCGAACGCTATCATGTTGGTACACTGAACCTTGTCACATTTGGTACAGCAAGATGTTGGGTGTACACCCCGTCCAGACCTTTCACAGTGTACCAAACATAACAGCTCAACAGTCAGGGGCCAGTGTGTACCAATCATCACAGGTATATACAGACTATTGTTCGATCAACTGGTCTCACTCTAGTGTGTCTACCACTGAAGAGTTCACGACTCCTCGTGACTTTTAGTTTTAAAAATAAAATACGTAAAATTCGCGAACATCCATAGTCGTAATTAGTTGAAAACCGTTAAAGCTCGTTATATTTCGGTATCTGAAAAGTACCGCCGTTAACCGTCGACAAACGCTAGGTCGCTATCAGCGTGTTTTCATCTTGGTGCTAATTTTTATCATAAATTTCCTCCTTACACTTGACCCCATTAACCATAACCCTGAAAGTGAAACTTTGTATATGTCCATTTGTGTCCTAGGATGTGGGCGCTATATCAATAATTACTATTAGGTTTATTATTATTTTTTTAAACCCTCGGTACCAATGATCCCGAGGGGGGTTTAAAAAATTACTGGAAAAATACGAAAATAGGTACGAAAAATCAATCGGTGCAGTCATAAGCAGGTAAACTGTCGTGGAGCAGTATGG
>Ga0209780_1001383_pt1 | contig 15850 bp, 10 predicted proteins | sample WorMetexBAHAMAS2_FD_187384 | JGI IMG/M metagenome (GOLD analysis project Ga0209780, IMG submission 187384) | Marine gutless worms symbiont microbial communities from Max Planck institute for Marine Microbiology, Germany - Inanidrilus exumae... | ecosystem: Host-associated > Annelida > Digestive... | reverse complement strand
AATTTTTAACGGTCGAAAAGGTCAAGAAGGTCGCTGCATCAGTGTGCCAAATTTCGTCGAAATCGCTTGAATTGCGGCCGAGATATGATTTTTCGATTTTTTAAGATGGCGGCCGCCGCCATCTTGGATTTTCAAAATTTGAAATTTTTAACGTCCGGAAAGGTCAAGGGGGTCAAACTGCGTAACCATGACAAATTTTGTCGAAATCGCTCGAACCGCGGCCGAGATATGTGAATTTCAATATTAGTTTGGTTTGAAAATGCCTATTCAAGCCCCTTTTTGAGGTTTTTTGGGGGCACATTTCCCCCAAATGATGTCACTTATCGTCCTAACCTTCAAAAGGACCATTTTTGGGCCGAACCACGTCATTTGATAGCAATGATAGGACTATCTTATACAGTTACCGAGATATAAGTGCAGGTCAAAAATCGCAAAAAGTTTCCCACCCCCGTATAATCTAGCACGTCGATCTCCGTCAGTATTTAACCGACCCTTACCAAATTTGGTGAACATATAGGCTAATAATCACTGATGAACACTATTGTTTTCGATTTTCTATTTTCCTTCCACATTTCGAGTGATGGCACATAATATGTTGCGATTAGACGCGAGATTGGGCTAAATTTTGGGTTTTTCGCCCCTCATTTTTGTTAGGGGGCATTTTTATGAAATCGGCATAGCAGCACTTCTTTTTCGAGTAAAGCCACGTCATGTGGAAAAGTTTCGAAAATTTCGGTTTGCAGATGTCGGAAAAAGTGAGTTGGGAAAAAAAAAGAAAAAGAAACATGCGCAAAACATAAGATCGACTGTTCACAGAACGGGCGATCTAATAAGTGAACGTAATCCAGCTGTAGTTCACAATTAGTACGTGTATAATATGTATCACACAGTTACTGGAAAAAACATTTTGTGCTATAGTGTGACGAACTAATGACATTAGTGATGCTAGCATACTGAAACGTTGATATGTCATTTTGATATCGACGTATTCATTGTAGTGTTGAAGTAAAAATTTTTCGATATATTGCGATAATATTCTGACAGCTGATAACTCAAAGATGGACTTCGGCTAGTGTTGATGACTCAATGTTGATGCCTTTTCCACCTCGACGGCCTGCTGTGACCTTGACCTCCAGAATCTAATCGGGTCTTCAGTAGGGGCTAATGAATATTCACTATAAGTTTTCGCGAGATTGCTCCAGCAATTCATAAGATATCATGGTACCAAGATCTGTCCAGATGAATGGACGAACGCTACGGACAGACATCCTGAAAACAAGCTTCGCCGACATTGTCAGGTGGCAAAGGCATAAAAATGCATATTTGCAGGGATGACTATAGATAAAACCAAGTTTTATGTTAGTTAAAACCACAGTTATTGATTAGATTTTAAACTAAATCGTGTATAGGCAAGCCTTCTATTTGGCCCTTGAAACTTGCCATAACTGCCCAAAGCTGCACTGGTAGTGTTCCATAGTTTCAGCCTCACAACTGAGAACAAGATTTTGATAGAATGATAAGCCTTGGTGGTTGGCAAAGCGAATTTCTGATCATTGCGACATCAGCCCCATCAAGGTGACTCCAGTGCAAGCGGCTCTGACAGGAGTGATGGCATCCAAAGGAGATCATTCAGCACCAAATGAACCAGGAGGCACGTCTTGTATTCTACCTGGTCCAGACTAGTTCATGTTTTCGACCCTTTGATGCATACTTCCAAAAATAACAAAATTAGGCATAAAATCAACTCTGTACACTGTTGCATGGTTTGGACAAGTATTGTCATAAGGATATTGCAATATTTGGTCAGTATTTTATTGATACTTCACACAAAAAAATTTACATTTTGATGTTGTGGCATCTCTAAACCACAAACACATATAATGTGCAAGGCAGTATATTTCTGCATGTGTGTTGCTAATCCATGTGTCAGTTGTGCATATTTATGTATGAAAACGGTGTAATATTTTATGTAGTTGCTTTAAAGTGGTGAAATACAGCACTGCATTTCAAATACTTTAAAGCCACCCTTAATCTTTGCAGATTTCTGTCATTTGATTGGAATGGTTTACTGATACATCATCCTGTTCTCTGGGCCTATCCCCTTTATGGCCTATGCAGTTTGTGCTAGTTTTGCACAGACTGCTGCATTCTTAGCTGCGCGTATTTCACTTTTGTTGTAGAAACTAGTCTAGGGTGTTACATAAGTTATTAATAACTTGCTGTAGCACAAATTTTAGAGCATCCATGACTGTACTGTATTTTTATTAAGATGATGTGTGCCTTTTCATTATTATTTATACTAGTGATAATGCACTAAGATTCACATTAAAGAGTAGTTGTAATAAAACAAGCAATAAATGTAAAAACTAGAACAAATGTTATATACTTATCCTCATACATTCCTCAGCAAACACCAACACCAAACACTAGTACAAAGAATGACCAAACTGTCACTCAGAATAAAATAGCAAAACAACTATAAAAATGTCTGTGCTGCATGAAAGAAGACATTGGTATTTACCTGATCGACACATTACATCAATGAGCACAAAAATGGCAGTGAAGTCTTGGTCAAGGCCGCAATGTAACCATGGCAGTATGAATTAAAAAGGTCAGTAAAATGCCACACACAAACTCATAGCAGTTATGTTGCATGTGCACAAACACATCTATCAATAGCATATTATATCAGGTAGTTGCAACAGTTAGTAGTAGCTAGTTTCCAGTCAGTACACTGCCAGTGACGCTGCCAAATGCCGAACACTTCAAGAAAGTTTGATTCTGGCTCATGAGTCAAATTTTGGATTTAAAACATGACGACAAAGTTTATCAAGTTCAATGCTGTACTCCGCTTAACAGTATGTTTATTGGACTTTACCATGCCACTGTGTTTGAACTGTAGTAAAATGAATTACCAATTTTTCAAAATGACTGCAGTAGGCAAGGTGTTAACCACTTGCTAAGCACTATAAAATGGCACAAAACAATGTACATTTTAAATGTCAACAACCCACGAAAATAACTCAGTTGTAGATATCCCACTACCGATAGGCCACATTGCCTGCACCCAGAAATTTTCAGAATACTATTTGTGCTTGCCTGGCATACTGAGTGATCCCGTCTGCTGCATGACGTTATTGGCAATTGAATGATTCCATTTGCAACAACCGCGACGCTGCAGCGAAGATTGCCAAAGTTTTTGAATGGCCCGGTCAATGCCGAAAATTGCCCCTTTCCCTTGGGGGACCTACTCCCATCTAATACATGGTTCCTCCAGCCCACCAGTCTTCATCCAAAACGGCATGTCGATCGGTTTGGTCGTTTTTGCACAGTGCATGGTAGCTGTACTGTAGAGTGTCCCATTACATTACAATGGGTCGTTGTTTCCCCTAAAATTGCAGGATCAGTTCACTGTTTTTATATGGGTCCCAAATGCTATGCTTTACAATGCATTGTCAATGAGGAAGAAAACCCCCAAAATTGCCCTTCCCGAGCCACGGCGATAGGCAACATGCACAAAAAATAGGTAAGATCGCATGTGTAGTTTGGGAGATATGCTCTCTGACTCTGACAGACACACACACACACACAGATGCGCTCATTACAATACTTCGCCACCGCTCGTGTGGGCAAAGCAAATATGACATCACCAATGTAGACATCATTTTGTAATGGATGGACAGATTGTAGTTCTCATGGAACATATACAGAACATATACCTGAGCAAACTTACATAATAACAGTCACTACCAACTACCACCAGATTCCTTATAGATAAAATGCAAGGCTCATCGTAAATGCAATTAATGTTAGTTGCAAGATTCAGATCCATGCCTTCATGCTCAATTGTTGTGCTCATGACATATTTTTTCAGACTTCTGATATTACATGCTCCATCTGCTATCTTGGAAGTCATTAACTAACAGAGGCACACATGCTGGCAGTGATACACCAAACACCAATGGTTACCTATGACGGTGCAGTTGAATGCTTTGCTGTGATATTGGCAGCAACAAGTGAGATATGTTAGTGTATCTGCTTATTAAGCAACTACACTGCAATAACAGTAAAGATTGGCTGGTTTTCAGCACTTTCAACACAAAAACACTATGTTGTGCCCAGAGGATGTGGCAAAATAATCACTTATAAATTTGATAAATATTTTAGAAATGATTGTAGTTATGGCTGTCAAGTTTTTAAATGCTTTCAGCCAAATGAACAAATTGTGTCTGGGATATTAAATGAACAGAGATGACCAACAGTGTCAAGCTCAAAGGCTGTACAGGTAATCAAGCTTAAAGCAGGTGTCAATATGGCCCATTTGCATTCTTTGTAAACAAGAAACTTGGTTATCACAGAGTGACATGCAATGCTCTATGTTAGTAAAAAAATGCTGTCAACTGCTGCATAAATGTATGAAAAATTGCACCTGAAAAGGCTTATAATAAGTAAATCACTTTGAAAGTCATCAAAAATGGCACCTGTTGATAGGTTACATACCGCTAAAAGTGCTATGTAATGTCTGTATTGCACCATTTTTGAGATACTACCATGTACATTGTATGCAACTATTGGTGAAGTCAACAGCCTAATTTATTTTGCCTCGCCCTGTACAATAGGTTCAATTTATTGGAAGTGTTAATTTCTGAGACAATGTTAAATCTGGGGCATAACTGTAACATATAAGAGCAATTACAGTACAATGAACTAACAAAAAATTACTTGTTGCGATAAAGACAATATGGCAGCAAACACATAATTACAGCTTAATGCAAAATACAGAATTTCATATCAAGACTAAAAAATGAATATTAATCAGTACTAAACTACCATTATATAACACACATCACATTAACACAGTGTGCAAAAAATACAACAGTATAAGATCTAAAACCAATATGATTACTTCAATAAAACACCTGACAAATGTGAGTCAGCTAAACAAAGTTTGCTCTTTCACGGTTGGCTGGTTGGGTGGTTAGAGTTTAACAGCGCTTTCAACACAATGTAGGTCATATTGCGCCTTTAAGGTAGAATTATATTATGAATATTAACATTTAATAAGTATTAATTCTTGAGGAAAGATAAAAAAGAAAAATATAGCAATAATAGCAGACTTAGATGAAATAAGTGATAAAGTGCTGAATGCAACTCAAAGCACTGAGGACAACTTGGAAAAACCAACTGGTCCTCATCCTTTATAAGGGACAACACACCTTTTGCCAATTGTGGAAGAACAGTACCTGATAATAAAAGAGGTGGAAATGTATAATAGCATAAGCAACAGACAGTGAAAACAACAGACAGTGAAAAAATAGAGCAGAAACATAGTCTGCACTGAATGAAAACCTATACACCAAATGGACACAAAATCTTCAACACTACCATAAACCAACAATTAACTATGAATATCAAACAGCTAATAAACACAGCCAGCATCAAATCATATCACACGGTAAATACGATGCCATGTCTGAAATGCTTCCGGCAGCTGGACTTGTACTTCATAAGGTATGAAAAACATAGGCATTGCATGACGCCAATCAGTCAGCACCGAGACCATACTGCATTGAACTTCAGAGCAAGCATTGCTCAAGTTCCTGCAAGTAATAACAAGAAGCTTGACTATCGCTGTGCACTGTCAGTGAAAATGTTACAAATTGCATCGGTAAAGGCTTGCACAAAAGAGAAATGCCCTTGAAGGTCACCCAAGCTCATTGGAAATGGCACAATTTGATAGGCTATGTATCAATTCCTATTAGTGGTTTGCAGTATCAGTACCATTAAGGGTGACTGGAGGAATTGCGTGGTTTATGTGATGCTACGTTTAGAGGTGGCATGGTGGCACAACAAGTAGAGCGCTGGACTTGTGATCAACAGGTCATGAGTTCAAACCCTACTTGGGGTAAAGCTGCATAACAACCTTGGGCAAGTTGTTCACACCTATGTGCCTCTGTCACCAAGCAGTATAACTTGGTACTGGAGAAGGGGCAGTGATGCTCTGCAACTGGGAAGGTAACCACATCGTGTACTGTACCACACCAAATGGCAGCTATCGCCCGGTGGATGACTTAATAGTCACCTGCTGGCTGACTGCCTGTACACTGGGATCAGCTCTGGATCCAATGCGCGGTAACGAGTATGGGAAGCCTTTACCTTTTTACCCTTTTACATTTAGCCCTTCTGACAGAGCTTTAACTTATGACAGACAGACAGATGGCTGATTGATTGAGTTAAGGTTTTACGTCCCACCCGACACAAAATAGGTCATTTTGGAGACGTTCTTTTGAGCCAATCTCTTGGCTTTGTAGTGAAAAACGGAAACAAACACAACAAAAACTGCATCCGTAACATACTACAACAAAAGAAACTAAAGCCAGGTTTGATTGCCTCCTACAACCTCCGGCCTGGAAACGGAACGGGCATAAGGAGAGAAGGACAGACAGATGGACACAAGACTATAGCATATACCGCACTAGCGTAGCGTCGCACATTCTTCCCAGCCAATATCTTGGCTTGGTACTGAAAAACTAAATCAAACAACAGAAGCAAACATGCATCCATAATAAAATATACTACAACATAAAACGAACCCCAAAAAACCAAAGCCAGGTTTGGTTGCCTCCTATGACCTCCGGCCTGGAAACGGAATGGGCCTATTCTAGAAGAAGCAGATAGATGAGTCAGGAAGTAAACGAGTAAGGAAGTAAATAAGTAAGGAAGAAAGCATAAGGAAAGAAGAAAGTAAGGAAGGAAGTTAACAAACAAACAAACAAACAATTTATATAGCGCCAGAATCAACAAATAAATCAGGACGCATTATCGCCCCGAAGCCCGTATGGGGCTGGTAATAATGACAAGTATGACAAGACAACCCTTACATAAGCCAGCAGCCGTAAAATTTCTTAAAACGCTACATTTGACAGAAATGAGATAAATCAATCTTTCTGCCATAGCCTTACAAATAAGATACATGTTTCCTACTAAACTAAGTCAATTTATTCACAATGCTATAAGTGTGTACAGTTTTTCTTCACGATAGTATTAACGAAAATACATTTAAACTGGAAAACATGAGCAGCAACCTTCCCATTCAATAGTGTGAAGGACACAAAAAACAAAACATCAAATCCTCCCACAAACTCAGTCAAGGAGGTTTGTACCATTCTTGTGACTCTATAACGAATTCGCATCTGGGATATAGCTTCACCACTAGAGGTGCTGAAAATATGGGGGAATGCACCCACAGGTAAATCCCCCATAACTTTTGAGACCTCAAATGAATCCCACAAATTTTAAGAGTTAACTACACATGAAACTGCCAACAAACTTTCAAAATTTCGTAAAACTTGCACAAGGGATATGCCCCTGCGGGTCAGTCATATTCCGAAATTGTGTATAATTTTCAGTTTTTGGAGTTTTGGAGTATCGTACTTCCATCCCCGCACAGAAGTCAACTCCTTCATGCAAAATGTCACCTCCATTCGTGCAACGTGTCGATTCTGTGGTGCAAAAACCTCAAACTCGCCAAGAGTAATTTAAATACCAGCATACGTGCTGTGTACATCCTGCTGGTAAAAATGCACATTAAATTTCCTGACTACAGAATGGTACTCACTCACTCACTCATCAAGCTACATCACCGAGGAGGACTGGTGACATCAGATAACCATTCCTGCATGGTCCACAAATACTTGGAACAAATCTGCTACTTGATGCTGTATGCCCAGTGCCTCTGGGTCTGCCTTGGTGCCAGGTTCTTCACATGATTGCTCTAGGACTGCTTGAGTATATGACATCTCAGAGGCAATGGTGACAATACTGTTTGGAATGTCAATGTTCAATCGGCTATACAGAGGAAACAGTAGCTAAAGCTAACCTGAAGGAGATCCGTCTTGTCGTAATTGTGTCGATGCTGGTAGATTATGAGAGACATCTGATGATGAAGACGTAGCAGATGATCAACGTTGTAACCTGACGTGTGGGAGACTGCAAGTGACAGCAAACTAGCACATGATGTGGTATTGATGACAACAGTGGAGCATACGTTATTAGCACCGGTGCTGCTGTCCATAGTTCCATCATGACCTGATACAGCCTATACAGCCACAGTGTATCAATGTGTTACATACTGATCACATGAGAATGAACATTAATGAAATTTACATACACCTTCAAACTAAATGCTAACAAGGCTAAGGATATAGCAAAGACAACTACAGAACGGCTACTACTCTAATCCTCAATTTACACTGAACGTAAGTTACAAAAAATGTACAACATATACAACATATTACTGTATGAATCTGCCTGTCTGTAACAACATTAACTGCACAACTAAAAAATAGCCACATAACTGATATTGCATCAAAACAAGGGCAGAAAAACTAAAAAGACTGGAAATTAAACAAATCATGGCCACAAAAATAGCTACTGAAATCCATCTGCTTAAGGCGGTGCTGCTTGGAAGATAAAGTAAATTAAAGGAAAAGTAAACATTGATTTGTACAGCGCATCATTGTAAACCACCTCTAATGTGCTTAGGAATGGCACGTGTTAGAGGATCACAGTTTTATCTGCCACCCACACGTTTAATCCACAAATGGAATGAACCATCTTCTTTTTACTCCGTAAGCATTCACTAGATGGCGCCACCTGAGTGAGGTAGCGCACATCCGATTACAGCTCACTACTTATTCATCGACCTTGAAATGATCAAATCACAAAGGAAGGAACACCACTGCATTTAAATCAGCTCTTAAGAGCCCAAATACCAGACAGATAAGAAAAGGCACCTCTCAAATACGAACAACTGCAAGTTTTGATAACTCAACTGATTACAGACCCTGGCAACAGAGGCAGGTCCCGCAACAACATCAGCAGTCACCGACAATCTCTTGGACCGAGTTTCACTGCCAGGAGCTGACAATGCCAGTGTCTTCTTTGTAGCCTTATCAGAAGGTGTACTTTCCGTCTTCTTCTCTGTTTCAGGTGCTGACTGTGACACGCCAGCTTTGTTTCTCTTGTGCATGTCCACTGCCGACAACTCCTTCCCGTTTTCATCAACGTAAACAATGACTTTGCGATATACTCGACGTGTGCTGCGGCACCAAGGACTTAACGATCTCGGCAATGTCGCTCTGCGATAACGAATACGTTTCGTTACCATTCTGTAGGTGGGCTGGGCCGAAGAAGGCTCAGTCCTGTCAGTTTTGACTGTTTCAGAAGCATTATCTGTGCTGCTAGTGCGATTTTCGGCAGCTATTCCACGAACACGCAGACTGAATCGTTGAGCTCCATCAGGTGGAAGCTGGCTGGTACTTGCACTGCCATCAGCAGATGTCACAGCAGGCTTCGTGAAGTAGTAGCTCGGTGGCTCCAGCGCTGGCTCACCTATCATGCAATGTAACACCTCACAACATAAAATGCTACACACTAAATTTCAGCATATACTGTAATGATTACCGGTAGGTACGCAACCGGCATATACTGCTGCCACTACATCTACTACTACTATTAATACCACTGCTACTACTACTACACCACCACAACCATCCCTACTTTGTCACCATCACAGAATTTACAGTAATACATGCAAACACACCATACTTTACTGGCCACTGTCGATGTGAACCTTGTCAGATACCCTGAATGGTGCCAAACAGGGAATCATTTGCTGAATTGTGTTGATGTCACGTAATGAGTGAGATGTTTAGCGACGACATCAGCCAGGAAGTAAGGCACTGCAGCTTCACATGTAGAATGGACAGAGACTGCACAGTGAAGAAGACACAAATATATGTTGTATGAGGATGGACGAGTCATCGACAGTAAAGGGAAACTAACAATGACATGACTGACTGAGTTAAGGTTTTATGTCCCAACAACATAAAACAGGTCATTTCGAAGACGTTCTTCCCAGCCAATCTCTTGGCTTAGTACTGAAAAACTAAGACAAGCACAACAAAAGCAAACATGCATCCGTAACAAAATATACTACAACAAAAAATTAGCCCCGTACAGGACTGACGGTCAACTCTTCAGAACTGACATTTCTGCCAACTTCTAAGTCACGCGACACAAAAACTAGGCCGAATATCAAAAATCCAGCCCGATCAAATTTAGATATTGTGCCCTAGTTTAAGAATCTGTGGTCAGTCTCAAGCTCCCACTATAAATGGCGGAGGAGAAAGCTTTTGAGAATGGCCAGATTTCCTACTTTGAATGGCTCGTGACCTGGATCTTGGATCGAGTCATACCATTTACAGTCGTGCATCACTCATCGACCTCTACCTACGTGCCAAATAAAATCGAAGAACTTTTTGTGGACGAACAGACGAATGTACGCACGTATGTACGTACGTATGGACGGACATTTAAGACCGGCTTTATTAGGTTGACTCTGCCAAGTTTAGTCGCCTCCTTCGACTTCCGGCCTGGAAATGGAACGGGTCTATTCTGGAAGAAGTAGATAGATAACCCAGGAAGTAAACAAGTAAGAAAGAAAGAATAAGGAAAGAAGAAAGTAAAGAAGGAAGAAAGGGAGGAAGGAAGTTAAGTAAACACACCAACAATTTATATGGCGTCGATATCAACACATGAATCATGGTGCATTACCGCCCTGGAGCCCATGTGGGGCTAATGATGACATGAACTATGTATATTATGCAAATAAACGTACCAGCATCTTACGCTATAATGCTTGTAAGACTACGCAGCCAATGATAGCAGTTGACATCATGTGGCTGCAGTGTAGTAATATAATTTAATGATTGATATGTTCACTGATGACATTAATCAGGAAGGAGGGGCCGACAAAATGGCTGATATCGTCGATGACTGTCCCCCTCATAACACAAGATTACTACACTAAACCTCACTCTTTCTACCACAAAAAATCACTCGCTGTATGTCAGCCCTCTTACGACAGTATCCAGTAACTCTTTATGATATGCAAGAAATGATATTACGCTCACAAAGGAAGAAGACAAATCTCCAATCACTTGCCTCTCCGTTCCCTTGATTTTACAATGTCTTCACACAACTTCTCAAACTCTGGATCAAGATCAGCAGATATCAGTGCATATGCAGTGTCCTTCAGAGCACAGGCTCTGTGCCGTATGGCACGATCTAACAGCACAGACACATCTAGCACATGACTCACATTTCATAACAAAATATCTACAAGTTAGTTAGTTAGCTGGAGTTTAATGTCCCTTTTCAGCACAAATATCGCTATATGAGCGAAAAAAAGTCAAGGGTAGAGAGCTATCCCTACCCAGTAAAGGAAGGCCAACAATTATTAACCTCAACCATGGCCGCCTTTTTGTTCAGCAGCCACCCAAAAAAGGTAAGGGATCGAGAGGCTCATTTAAATTATTACACTACAACAACAGGGGGAGACAACTGTAACACCGCAAGACAAAGCTAAATCAAATACAACAAAAAAGCATGCATACTTATCTAAAAATACATAGGTTTAGTCGCCTTCTACGACATCCGGCCTGGAAACAGAGTGGATCTATTCTGGTAGAATGGGAAGGGATGGAAAAGCAAGAAAACAGATGAAGTAAGAAAGGGAAACAGGGAAAAGTAAAAGATATTAAAAGACAGAGTAGAAGGTGGGGAAGTGGAGGGTTAAGGGGGGATTGCCTGGGGCCCACACAGGGCCAAAATATCTAAAACTGACATGAAATACCATTTCTTGAGCCAATAACACTGAATGACTGTACTATGTCATCATTTCTTCCCAGCCAATCTCTTGGCTCAATATTGAAAAACTAAATCTAACACAACAAAAGCAAACATACATCTGTAACAAAATATACCACCACACAAAATAAACACAAAAAACCTCAAGCATCTTAGAAGCATTGGAAGTCTCTGCTGTCATGCCCCGAATGAGGTCCGGGAATGTAATGCGTCGTGATTCATTTCTTGACTCCGGCGCCATACAAGTTGTTTACTTACTCGCTTTCTTATTTACTTCCTTAAGCATAGGCCCATTCCATTTAGTTTTATGGCATCTTCACAGGGGCTTGAACTCCCTGAGTGCTATCTAGCTACTGTACCTTGAGGGTCACGGTCAGGATTGTACTCGAGTGCATTGCAGCAGATGAGTTCAATGTCCTGCTGAAACTGCTGTACAGTGTGGTACTTGTGCAGATCAATCTTGGTCATCATCGTTGACAGATCCATTGGATTCTTTATTATCTCGCAGTAGTCTGGAACCTTTCATGTACATATACACTATACAGTGTACTAATGATCATCAGTCTGTACGCAAATACAAAAGACACAACATACAATAAGCAATTCACAGCAGTGCAAACAAGTAACTCAGCTATAGCTGACGAACCCTTTTGGCAACTTAAGATACAGCCTACCTGTGTAAGAAATCTGACAATTCTAGCTTCAGTTATTCCAAAGGTATGTTTAGGGCCTTGACATATAGTGGATCATGTGACGTGACCACGCCCATTTCAGGGACAGTTTGTCGTCCGTAGGCTGGAACTTGCTACGATCAATCGCCATACCAAATTTGAAGTGTTCATGATTACCTGCAACAAAGATATGAAAGGCAATGTAAAATGTAAAAATTCTCGCTTTTAGCCTTTGGGGGACTTACAGATACCATTGGTGTCAAAAAACTAGAGTCCCAGGGCTATCACGTGGCGCTTCTGCATGATCCCATGTTTAGCCATTTTGGTACTATACCGGCGTGTGACAGACAGATGGACCGTCACACGATGACAGCATAGCATAGCATCATGCGGGTAAAAAGAGATAGTCGTTAGCGAAGTGGGTCATACTGCAAGTGGAATTGGGTGGTAAAGGTGTGCATGCAGCACTGTGAGTGTGACATCACACTCACATCAACTTTGATAATCTGTACATAATTCACAGCCATTAACACTTTTATGAACATGAACATCACCCAACAATATCAAATATTTCTTTAATTAGCCTATATTCTGTTGTCCCCTAAACAGGTTTCCCAAGAGAAATTTTGAGACTCAGGGTCAGAAATTCCTATACACAGTTTGCCATTTTCACATCTAACCAACAGTATCATGGCACTGACATAACATGCACACTTACCAAGAGTGACAAGAAAACTAGCCCCTTCGTGACTTTGCTAATATTTCAGATATCCTTAAACATTTTAAAATGATAATGGATGAAACTGGGAAATGTGCTCATGTGTACTGTAAACACTTGTGTAAAGTTTCATTTAGAAATTCTGAAGGACAGCTGAAATATAAGCAAAGTCACAAGGGGGCTACTTTTTATGCCGCATTCTGAACATTCAGTTCAGTTTTATTTTCTGTGGAAAGCTGGCCTAATCTAGAATAGCTTCAAAATGTAAGCCAGTTAAACAGAAACAGGAATTAATAGTAGAAGTAGTTACTGGCCATGACCACAAGCTCTGCTGATGAACTTTATATACAACAGATATAATTAAGGACAAAACAAATGTTTTGACAAATCAGAAATACACGCTAAATCATCACATCACAAAGGTGCTGTCACCTCAGTAACATCGACTGGCTTAGCAAACATAGCGAACTTGCGATCCCTGCCGAGTTTGTTGATAACGTCCCTGAGAAATAATCGCAGTTCCCTGAATGTGGCTTCTTCCCGCTCACGAATGCGCCTGCGTTCAACATCCGTCAGCTGCCTGGCCGCCTGCTTCTCGGCCTTTGGTAGAACTTCGTTTGGCTTCACTGTTCAACGTAAACAAAACACCCAACAATAGCCAGGAAACAGGTTTAAGACCTACCTGTGACAAATGCCATAGCCAGCCACATTCTCCTCCGCCACCGCCCTGTACCCAAAGTCGGTATAACAACTCTGTGAATTCAGCGACTGGCGAGTTGGCTAGGTGACAGTCAACTCTTTGCAATTGTATTTTCTGTCAACTTCAAAGTCACGTGACACAGAAACTAGATCAAATATCAAAAATTTGGCCCGATCAAATTTAGATATTGTGCCGTAGTTTAAGAATCAGTGGTCAATTGCCAGCTCCCATTGTAAATGGCGGATGAGATAGCTGTTGAAAATGGCAGGGCTCGTGACCTTGACCTTGGATCGAGTCATACTGCATACCACCATGCATCACTCATCAACCTCTACTTACATGTCAAATTTCATTGGAATCAAAGATTAAGAAATTTTTTATGGACAGATGGACGTACGTACGTAAGGATGGACGGAGATTTGAGACCCACTTTGTTAGGTCTACTCAGAAGAGTCGACCTAATAATACCTTTATATTATAAACAGACAAAAAATGATAAACTAGTAACAACGTGATAAATACTAACCATTAGCACTGTTTTTAACAACGGGAGGATCAGCCGTTCTTCTCAACAAAAGATCTTCAAAGAACTCTCTCCTTTCATTCTCATCTGGATCACGCATTGTGACCACCTCATTTGCAGCCTCACTGAACAGCTCCCGCACCTACAACACATGCAGCAGCTTTTACGACACTGACCTTTGACCTTCAGAATCTAATCAGGTCATCAGTAGGGGCTAGTGAATATTCCCTGTCAGTTTTATCAAAGTTGTTCAAGCCGTTCATGACTTATACTGGTAACAATATCTGACTGAACAAATGAAGGACGAACGAATGGGAGAGCCTGTCCTGTGATAAAACAGCTTAACAATAATATGCACACAGGGAAGTGCAAAAATGCATTGCACTGTTAACACACCATGACACAAAACGGGTCATTTTGGAGACGTTCTTCCCAGCCAATCTCAAGCTAAATCAAACACAAAATAACTAAAGCCAGGTTTGGTCGCCTCCTATGACCTCCGGACTGAAAATGGAATAGCCCTATTCTGTTAGGAGTTGATAGATAAGTCAGGAGGTAAACGAGTAGGGAAGAAGTAAAAAAAGTGTAAGGAAAAAAGAAAGTGAGGCAGGAAGAAAGGAAGGTATGTAAACAAACAAACAACACAACACAATTTATATAGCGCCGAAATTAACAAATAAATCTGGGCACATTACCGCCCCGCCCCCAGGGCCCATACAGGCGCAGACTGTGATGCACACAGTGATTGAAGTTAACAACATCACAAATTGAGCACGAGTAGCAGAATGAATTCACACTCGCCTGTGTAGACAATCGCTTGTACTCTACGTCGGACGTCGCAAGCAGAAGAACGGGAACAGATGGATCAAGGTCGTTAAACGCGGACACAAAATTAGCCCGTACAGCTTCGGTAATGACGTGACACCACTCACTGAGGTGTGGCAAATAGACAATGCTTGGACTTGTACGTATTGCTTCACGGAGTATCTGAACAACAACCAAAAACACAGCTACATCAAACAAGTCTATATAACAATGGAACATCAACAATTACAGTTAAAATATTCAAATGCATACGTCAAATCCCTGTTAAAGAAAGTTCTTTAACAGGGATTTGATGTACAGTTCTGTTGTCTAACCACATTAAATATGGAGATATAACATTTGGTTGGCATTACATCAGTCCTTCTACAATGCTAATTAAGTAAGGAAATGACATCGCATTTTCTTGTAAGATGGCCACAGGATCTGGTCTAAACAGCAGCAAAGGCAAAGGTATAAATTGCCATACCCATGAGAAAATAGGCGGACTGCTATCTCCCTCATTTAGGCCACTGAGCCAGTAGGTCGATACTCCACACAGACTGTGAGGCTTAGAAAAAACCAGACTCCAGGTTACTTCTGTGGACATATAAAATTCCTGCTTCCTTTTATAATAATAATAATAATATACACATTTGTATAGCGCCATATGGTCGTAACTTCAGAGGCGCTGGGCCAGGCAGTGTGCTAGTAGGAGTGAGAAG